>Ga0208784_1000294_pt1 | contig 25282 bp, 32 predicted proteins | sample DEB19_08_DNA_FD_184531 | JGI IMG/M metagenome (GOLD analysis project Ga0208784, IMG submission 184531) | Aqueous microbial communities from the Delaware River and Bay under freshwater to marine salinity gradient to study organic matter... | ecosystem: Environmental > Aquatic > Marine > Coastal ... | reverse complement strand
GACATTTCCAGACTCAGTTACCGATTGCGATGCAAGTTGGTTTTGTGTTGGCCCGTTGGTTTTGGGGAACACCCACCCACCACAGCGCACAGAGCAAGAGCCTGTCATCGACAAGTCAGCGGCTATTCGCATTGCTACGGCACTGGAGTGGGAGCCAAAGCGTGAATGGGTTGGACTGACGGATGAGGAGATTGAAGCAATTTGGTATGCCTTTCATGACAGAGAAATGGGGTATGCGATGCGTTTTACCCGAGCCATTGAATCCAAACTCAAGCAAAAGAACGGCTACGCCAAGGAGAACATATGACTTGGATTCTTTCAGTGTGTTTTGGAATGTCTTTTGCTCTTTGCCACCAACAAAGAGTGTATGAATACAAAACCCAAGAAGATTGCTACAAAGCAAGAGAAAGCATTTTGTCTAAGATTGGAAATGGTTATGCAGTTTGCGCCACACGCAAGGAGAAGAACACATGAGCAAACAAGAAGCACTTGTCATTATCAAACTGTTGTCGGCACTGGAGTCATGGGCGTTCAGCACAAAAAATATGCTCCCCGACTATTTGCACGATGACCTTTGTATGGCAACTAAAAAACTTGAAGAAATTGTTTTAGAGAACACATGAAAGCACGACAAGTTTTTATCGCCCTCATGACGGGCAAAGGTTACTCAGCAGAAGAACTACATTGGGACGGCAAGAAATTTACTAACTCTGCTATCACGACAAGATGGAACTATTTTCTAGCCGGATGGGAGATGCGGGGTGTTATGTGATCGAGACCGTTCTAACCATCTTTGCTTTGGGGTTATTAGGAATCTTTGTAGCGATCACCGCTGTTTTCTATGTCATTTGGAAAGCGTTGAATGAATCCTAAGAGTACCAACAATAGCGGTATGAAGTGCCCCGAGTGCAAAGCAATCTCGTTTGTCCAACACACTCAGACGGTTGACAATTTGCTTGTTCGTCGTAGGGAGTGCTACAACGGACACCGCTTTATCTCACACGAGACCATCCTTAGAATGGTCAAGCGTTACAAGACAGATAGGGCTTGATTGGTGTGGTTGACCCTATCCTCAAGCCCGATTGTCCCGCCGTTGATTTTCTTCGTGAGAGCAACCCAATTCGCATCTTCCGCGAGACGGTTACAGTCATGTGTTGACCAAAACCAACCCGCTGTAAGTGCTGCGTATTTGGGTGTGGCGACTAGATCGGGTTCCATCACGAAATCTACACCTAATGCTTGTCCGGCATGGAAGTAGTTAGCGTGTCCGGTCAACTGAATACAACCGCGACCGCGAAAACGATACCCATCCCCGCTAGCCTCATCACGGTTGCCCATGCGACCGCTGTAGACCATATTGGCGATCTTCTTAGGATTGCGAGCATATTGATTCGCAAACTCCAAAGTGGGAAACCTCTTAGGCCACAGCTTCATCAGCGTCTCAGCGCGGTAGTTAAGGTTTTCTTCCAATGTCTTGAAGTGCCCACATTCGTGCCCACACTGCCCGATAAAAGCCGCTTGTTGGCGTTTGGTGTTAATGCCGAACTTAACAAATGTCTCATTCAGCGCGTCAACCCACTCGGGGCCAATGTGGAGTTTCTTTAGTTGGTCAGCGTTTACCATTGATTATCTCCATTGCTTTCTCGTATGCAGAGATGCAGCTATTTAGTTGCGCGGTGTTTCTGTCGCCTTGGGCAATGATTTCTGCGATGGCGGCAAGGGTTGCTCTGTCGGAGTCAGAAGTTTCATAAATCGGTCGGTTAGGTTCACTTCTTTCTTTTGGGCTATCTCCGGTGGGAGCGGGGGCATTTGTGGGGGCTTGTACACAACTTGTGGTTTGGAGGCGCAACCTACCATCACGAATAGCACGATCAAGAGAAGACTGTTTTTGATTGATGACATTGTTGGCCTCCAAAAGTTTGGTTGATTGGTCATTGAGTTGTTGAGCAAGTTCACGCTCTTTCTCTCGTGATTCCTCATTCTTTTTGGCAATCTCTGCCTGCATCTCAGCATCACGATCACCCCATCCAACATGATGCCCATACCCATAAGCACCAGCTACCGCAATCATCGCCCCAATGATTAGATACGGATTAACCATTCTTCACCTCATGCCGAGCAAGGGCGATTTCCTCACGCACAGAATCAGCTTCCAAATGTTGGGGTGGGGTAGTGGGGGGAGGTGGGGGAGTCCAACTTTCATCTAAGGGTGGATTGACCCACACGGGCAAAGCACCGGAAGGAGGTGGGCTAGAAGGCGCTGAAACGGGCGTAGAAGGCGATAAAACAGTGGGTGGTGGGGTAGGGGTGCTAATTCTGTCTGTAATCGCTTGAACACCCTTTCTACTCATTACGCCACCGATGCCACCAACGATGAGCAAAACAATATCGTTCATCATCTTCAAATATGCTTGATCGATGGGGGCCATGCTCTTGATTGGCTGTGTCACGAAGGTAACCGAATACAGCATTGCGACGACAATACCCGCGAGAATGACGGTCACAATCAAAACGACACTAGCCCAAACATAAGTTTCGACCAATTGAATTTTGTCGTTCATGGTGTACTTTGTTTCAGTTTGTTGCATTTTCTACCTTCTTTTCTTCCTTCGGGGGTTCGATCTTGTTTGTCAAGATAGGGGCCACCAAATACTCGGGGCAAGTTTGGGTAAACAGACAGCGGGGCTTTTGGCATTCCGGCAAATCGAATTTGTCGGGGTTCTGACACACATAGCGGTATTTGTCCTCACACCCGCTTAACAAGAGAACCATCGCTATGGATATGGCAATCACAATCCATAGGAACTTATTTTGATTCATTCTTGAGTTTCTCCAATGATTTGCGTTCTTCTTCCAATTGTTTACGAAGTCGCTCCATCCTCTCGATCTGAGCCTTGCTCTCTTTTTGAGTGGCAAGTGTGTCGTAGTAGATGCTACCAATCAAAGGCAGCATCAGCGCAAACACAATAACCATAGCGACTAATGCAATCAGAAACCCCATCTTACTTTTCTGTCCATTACGAGAAGGCTGAAAAACAGAATCAGATACAACATGAAAATTAGGCATACGGCCCCGTAGATGGCCTTGTCTTGAATTGCCGAAATTACTTTGCGCCGTTGCCATTCAGCTTCTCGTTGTCGTTTCTCTTGTGCCAATCTTGCTTGCTCTTGCTCTTCAATGATCTGCACCCTCATTTGATTCACACGGGTGTACAAGTTCCCTAACTCGGGGGGACTTTGATACACCATGATCTCTCTAATTTCCTTAGATAGCTTTTCAAACTGAGTTTTTGCCAGTTCTCGGTTAAGAGCAGATTCCATGATGTTCTGATCTGGGTCATAAACATTCTTAGACTTCTCTTCTTCTTCACGAATGTGGTCTGCAAGCTGTTGCTGAATTTTGAAGAACTGACCGAGATTCGCCGCCAAGTCAGCCACAACACGACCCTCATCCCAAACTTCGGGTTCAGCCTTTTTCGGCTTGGGTACATCAACTGGCTTAACTGTCGGCTTTTTCTTCTTGAAGAAACCAAAGAAACCACCGACTTCCTCTGCAATGGCTGTAACTTCTTTGGCTGTCTTTTGCGCCGCAGAAATCGTGCCCTTAACATCTTTGTATAACTCACACCCTTTTCGGATGGCGGCAACACATCCGTTTGCCATTGCCAATAGCGTGAGAGGGTCAATGTCAAATCCCCAATAGCTTTTTCACAATGTCGGCAGCAACGCCGGGGCCAAACAAGATAGCCGCGATTACAATGTAGAGTTGTATTTCAATCATCTTCATTCGCTGTTTGCCGGACTCTAACTTGTCCTCAATGGTTTTATACCGTTGATCGCAAATAGCTTGATGAACGGCAAATTCTCGCTCGATTTCACTCATTTGGTTCTTTCGGTAATTGCGCCTCTGCTTGCTCTTTGATCTTCATCAAGAGTGGGTAGGCATTCATGCGGGTGGGCAGTTCACCCAACACATGAAGGATGTTGTTCACCTCATCAACAGTCAAAGTCAGATTCAGTTCCAAGGTAGACCCCTTGCAATTTTGGGAGCCTTTTGTTCAGCAATCTGAGCCTCCAAAGCGGCCTCTACAGCCTCTTTATCCACAGACTGCCACACCCAAGCCAACACATCAGCTTGAGTCAAAGAAACATAGGAAACAGTGGGTTCACCTGTCCATGAGCAAGTATTGATGATGGATGCTGAGTAGTCTCCATCTGTTGCAACTGCTTGCCAGTGGGCACAGTAAACAAACCCGCTATCCAAATATCTGTCAGTCTGAGAAACATTCCAATTAACTTGCATGATTTTGCTCCTTTATCCAATTCCACGGCAATGCCGAACTATGAACCATCACGCTACCCATTGAGGATGGGTTAAAAAGTACTGCTTCATCAAGAGAGTTTCGTTTCTTGCTGTTGTAGCTTTGTGAAACAACTCTTAAATTCCATGGAACATGCAACCCACAAACAGATTTTCCCTGCAAGGGAACGATGTGATCTACATGGCATTTAAAGCCTGCAAGTTGCGTTGTTTTACTTGCCGCAACATACACGGCATCCATTTGAAGCCAATCTTGTTTTGTAAGCCAAGTCGGTGTTGCTTTGAGTTTTGCCGCTTGTCTCGCACGCTCTGCCGCCGCCTTCAACGGCTTACGCTTTTGAATTGATTTCAATGCAGTTATCTTAACTTTTTCTGGGTTATTTTCCCTGTATTTTGCTGACATTGCCCTATAGCGCTCTGGATTCTTTGCATAATTTTCTGCATACCAGCTTGGATTATGTTTTAGCCGTTTTTGCACAGTGAGTTTTTGGGTGATTTTGGCGCACTCCACACAACATCCGCTTGCTGTACATCTTGGGGCAATATGTCCATGTTTGCATGAGCGACCCGTGAAATAGGTTGTTTTACCTGCCGCCTTTGCAAAAGCTCGCTCTTGCGGCTGAAAAGCCCAAGGTCGATGCTTTAGCACTGCCATGTTTATGCTCCTTTAAGCGCCGCTACATCGGCTTGCAGTTGGGTGATGAGGGCTTGTTGCTCTTGGATTGCGGCAGTCAGCGTTGCAACCAAGAAGCTAGTGTCGATGCTTTGCGGTTTGATTGAGCCATCTTCATTGACTGCATCTTTTTCGCCGACAACCGCATCAGGGACAATCGCCTGAAGCTCATGTGCAATAAATCCCTGACTTGTTATGCCCGATTCTTTCCATGTGTATGTACATGGCTTAAGTTGAGCAACAGTGGACAAAGCGCCCGTCATGGGAGCAATGTTTTCCTTCAACCGATAATCAGATGAAGTGCCGTAGGTGGTAGCACTTCCGTTGGAAGAAATTAAACCACGTTGCGTTCCATTTTCGTTAAATTGAAAATGATAGTAAGTGCCACCGTTTGATAAGGCGTTTGACAAATAGCAATATGAACCAGTGACAGACTGTTGAGAAATAATGCCGTTTTGATTGTTGGTCAAAACATATATCTTTGAAGAACCCAAGCCACTACCGCTTGTCGCCCCCACCAGCAAGTTACCGCTGGAGTCGATACGGGCTCGTTCTGAGCCGCCTGTGGTGAACTTCAATGGGCCATAATTTCCAGAACCATAGTAACTAACGCTAAATGCAACACCATCTGTTCCTGTGTTACTCGGCGCAACATCCAAAAATGAACCCGCTGTTCTAGTTCCAGATACGCGCAAACTACCGCCTTCGGTATTCAATTTTGTATCTGGACTTGTAGTACCAATACCCAAATTCCCACTAGCATCAAGCGTCATTGCTTGGGTGAAGGTGATGGCGTTGCCTGCTGTGCCGGAGGCGGCTGTGTACCACTGGTGAGCACCAGCACTTTGCCCGTATGCCGTTGCAGTATTGGTGTTTAGATATTTGTTGTTTGTGCCATCCCAATAAAAATTGGAACCCAAAAAAGTTCCGTTTCCACTGGCGTTGTTGTACAGCGAAGTGCCAAGTCCAATTTGTAATGCTTTAAACGAGCCGCCCCAAGCACTAGGCGTAACACCCAATCCAAGGTTGCCTGCGCTGTCAAGGCGCATAGTCTCAGAGCCGTTATTGCTCCAAGCCAAAGTATTGGATGCAGGCAAGTACATTCCATTGCCTGTTGCAGAGCCACCAGTAGGAATCATCTTAGTTGCAGATGCTGTACCAGTGGTGGCAAAGTTTGTCCCATCAAAAGTCAGCGCACTGCCCGATGTAACTGCTTTGCTTCCATTGAGGTAAGCAACGCCGTTGGCAGTGCCGTAGGACAGCGTTAGAGAGCCACTAGAGCCAATGGTGAAGGGGTCGTTTGATGTTCCACTCTGAAAGTCTTTCAGATGGCCCATGATGGCGCGAATGGCGTTATTGATGCCACTCGGGGCGCAGCCCTCATCAATGTTGATTGATGCTACATCTGTGTTTGAGTTAGCGGTTGCACTGTACTCGCTGATTTTTGTCTTTGGCATGATTTAGTCCTTAGTCCGGTTGAGCCATTCCGCGCAATTCAATATATGGAACTTGCGGTGCAGAATACAAAAGATTTGGAGATGCAGCGTATTCCAACATTGGATTGATTGGTGCTCTCATGTAGTTAAGCAATGGGTCAACAACATTCATTCTCTCATAGAGGTTTTGAACAGTTGGTGACAAATATGCTTTTGTTGCCAATGCCGGAGTACCGAGAGCCAATGCAGTGCCTAAGATTGGTTCACCCGTCAAAGCAGTACCACCCGCCATAGCCGCACCAACTTTCGCGGGCATTGATGTAAGCAAGTTGCTCATTGTCAATCGTTCTTGCGTTCCGGATGTGGGAATCTTTGCCTTCAATGAAGTTTGTGCAACATCTGCCAAACCGATCATCGTGCTTGCATCTTCCATTCCAAAGATGTTTGGCAATGTAGCGGGAGAGCGTTCGTTTCGTTTAATTACGGTCTTACCGAATTTGGTAATGTCCAAATCCCCCGCCGGACTCAAAGATTCCAACTTAATGTCAGCCAATACGCCTTGAGCAAGTTTTAGCTTTCCTTCATTGTCTAGCAAAGGAATCACATTGTTTGCCGCTTGACTCTCGTTTGTGGAGATCGAGCGAACCACAGTCGCATCTTTTGCCGTTGAAAATCGTTGCTTTAGATCAAGTGCATCACCATACGAAGCACGAAGCGACTTCAATTCTTTGAGGTCATCGTCCATACCAGCATTCTTGAATGTGACTTCTCGCGCATTGTCCAATTCTTTTTGCAGTTGTTTGAATGCTGAACCTATCTTCGTTCCGCTTTGGGCCTCTGCAAGCTGACCAAATAAAACCCGTTGATCTTGATAATCAGCACCGGGTATAAACCCTTTCTGTGCATAGCCTTGATATTCAAACTCGGGAATACCGCTATCAATCAACTGTTTACGCACTTGCGCCGCAGTCTGAGCATACTTAGGATTTTTGCGATCAATTCCGGATTCAGTCATGAATGATTCAACATAAGCCGCCAATTCGCCATTAGGCTTGCCAAAATAGAATTCTTCAAACCCTTGAAACAATGGATCGCGTCTGAGAGCCGGAGGAATTGACTGTAGACCAGCACGAATCTTCATAATCTGATCTTGGAAGTTCGGCACTTCACTCAGAGGAATATCAGCCTTTGATGCCACTTCACGAATGCTTGAACCAATGTTATCGACATTCTTGCTCACAGCATTACGCACAGCATTTGCCGCAACACTCATCGCAGTGTCGGGAGCATCCGGCATACCACCAAACTTAGCAGCCAATGAGTTAAGAATTTGCTCTGCCTTATCCGCTTGATTCATGTAGCGTTTGGTCATCTGTCCAGCACTGCCGGGGATATTCGACACTACGCCCTCAAAGATTTGTGCTGTGCGATTGGTTCCCCGTTGAGCAGGTGTCAATGCTGATTCACCCTCAAACCCTAAATCTGCCGCAGTCTGTGCTACTCGGGTTGCTCGTTGCTCTGCCATGCTCGGTGCGGGACGGGGCCGAGTTGGTATAGCCATTCCAGCACCACCCACCGCCGTTGCACCCGCCAAACCCGCCAACATTGCCCCAATATCACCAACATACGGTTGAGCAGCTTGAGCTGTCAATTGAGCCGCAGCACCAGCCGGAGGTGCAGTCACCATCTGAGCAACCGGACGCTGTGCCATCTGTTGAGCAATCTTTTGCGTGATGGACGGTGCAGCTTGTGCAAGTTGTTGCATCGAGCGCAGTTGAGAAGCAGTGCCACCCAATGCACCCATTCCGGCCTCTACCAATTGAGGGCCAGTTTCAGTAGGTTTAGCGACTCCGGCCCGTGTCATCAAATCTTGAACGACTTGAGAGGGCATTTGCAGTCTCGGCATTTGCTGACCACTGACCTTTTCACCACCCGCCAATATGAGGTTAATCAGACTGTTTAGGAAATCCCCACCAGCAGTCGCAGAAGCCCCTACGAGAGCCGGAATTGGCCCGAGTGGGGATAGTGCTGCACCACCAATCACAGATGGCGCAAGACCCCGTGTAGCCGCGCCCATGTATTGCTCTAAGGTTCCGGCTTTTTCTTCTTTCCTTTGTGGAACTGATTGTGGTTTGGCTTGAGCAAGAATCTTTGCCGCAGCACCTTCACCGTAGACCTTATCAAACTTGTCGGCAAGTTCCGGACGCTGAGTCAGCAAAGAAATGTCTTTTGTAGTGGGGGTCATATTTACCGTCCAAATGGATTTTCTTCAAAGTTAAACCCGCGCAACGATTTGTTGTTTTGGTAGTAGTAGTTTTCTTGCTGTGAGGCGTAGTTTTTAGCTTTTTCTGATAATTCTTTAATGTCTTTCAATGCTCTAAGTTTTTCAGTTCCGGACACACTCGGATTAGCCAAATCACCCACAGCCTTGTCGTAACGAGCAGCATCAGCATTTGATGTTGGGCCACTGAACTTAGGCGTTTTCACAGCCAATTGATTTTGTAGTCTCAGCAAAGCATCATTCGCGTCTTTGGCTTGTGTTGAATAACCAACCGCTCCAGCAACATTTTTAAGAGCAGATTCAAGCCGACCGCCATAGGCTTGAGATACCAATGGAATAGCACGATCAGCAATTGATGCACTATCTTCCGCCGTTCTTGCTTCTTCATTTGCTTTTTTGACAACATCAAACTCTTTCTTTTGAGAGTATGAAAATTGTTCCGGCTTGTTAGCCTCTTGTGAGCGTCTAAGATCAAGCAATGCAGCAGTATTTTGCGCTTGTAGTTCTTTAAAGCGATTGGAATCTTGCATTCCTTGCGCTTTCAAGTCCTTCATTTCTTGTTGAAGTTGTTGCGTAAAAGTTCGTTGCGCTTCAATCCCCGCTTGCGTCTGTGCAAACTGTTGAGCAGACTGCACCCGTGTGCCGAGTTCAGCCAACCGCTTATCAGCAGTTTCTTGATCGATCTGACCCGTTGCATAGCTTCTCTCGTATTGAGCCGCCACAGCGCGTAATGGCGCGGGAATGCTCTCATCTTTGGCAAATGCAGTAAACGGGTTTTCTTGTTGCATACCGCCAATGAATCCGGCTTTACGCAAGTCGGGCACAAGTTTGGCAATCTGCGAATATGCCGCCAATGGGTCGTTGGACAACATCGCCAATGCTTGCAGCTTGTTGGGGTCAACAGAGATTTGACGCTGTGCGGGGGTAATCTGTGCCCCCGGCATCAAATTGCCCTCATCGTCACGAACCACCGGAGCCGCTTCACCGTACATCGTTTGCTGTTCGGGCGTGACAGTCTGAGTGAAGATTTGCGGGAACATCTGACGCATTTGCTCTTGACGAGTCTTTTGCGCTTGTGCTTCTCTTTGCTTCATCATGAAATCTTGAAGCTGTAACTCAGTCATCTTTCCGCGCAAAGCATCTTCCATTGACTGTTTGTAGGCTTGTTGACCACCCGCTAGACCTTGAGCAATGGCGAGTGCTTCACCGCCCGGAGTTCTGCTCGGTGCGCCAGCTTGCAAGAGTGCCAATGCGGTGTTTTGCAGTGCTTGATTTTGGGCTTGCTCACGGACGCGATTTAACTCGTCCTCACCCAATAGACCGCCGTAGTAGGATGGTGTCGTACCAAAAATGTCGAGTAGTGCCATGATTGTCCTCAGAAATTGGTATCTACTTCGTTGCGTCTTGAATAGTCATCATATAGACCCGTGTTGACGGGGCTATTAAAACCGCTTGTTAAGTAATTCCAACCGCCTCTAAACACATCAGACAAGCCACCTCCGGTCGCTTTGTTTGCAGCGTTAAACACATTCAGTCCGAGCAAGCCCGTACCCAATGCCGTAGCGGTGGGGTTGGTGTACATCGGCGTTTGTGTGGTGGTGGTTTTGCCAGCAGGGAAGCCATAAACCATATTCAGATAGTTTTGCAATTGCTGTTGAGGCAATTTTTGCTCGTACTGCTGTCGGGCAATGTCCGCTTGAAGTGCGGTCTGTTGATAACCCTCACCGAGTTGACCAGCGCCCAACAATTTGTTTATGTCGCCATAATCGGCCTCTGCGAGAGTTGGAGCCAATCCGAGCGCTCTCATTTGGTTTGCTCTTTCTTGAGCGTAGTTCTCATAAGAGAGCCGACCCGCAGTGTCTGCTAGCTTTTGGGCAAAGGTTCCCGCCGCTTGATTTTGCAGAGTTCCCATCGCACCGGAGCCATATCGTCCGGCTTTGGAGGCAGCGGAAGAAATGTCGCCAATGGTCTTTTGAAAGGCCATTTGTGCCGCAGTTGCAGCGGGTTGGAATGCGCCTTGAAAGAACGGATTGCCGCCGAGATAGTCACCCTCCAACATACCGCGAACATTGCCTTGCGCGATACCGAGTAAAGGGTTACCCGCCATTGCCCTTGCTTGTAGGGCTTGTAGGGCCGTTTGAGTGGGTTCAGATGGGCCTACATAGGTTTGACCCGGGTAGTATTTTGGGCCACCACCTAAGTATTGTGCTTTTGCTTGTTCAAGGCCATAAGTGAGATATGGCTGTATCGCGGGGTCAATCTGCGTTGTCTGCGATGTGGTTGCAATTTCCGTTGCCATGAATTCATCCTTTCATTAAAAGGACTCCAGCAGGGTCATCCACTGTAGTCATTGTATCAGCCAACAATCACATACCCATAGGTTTTGTCGGCAGTTGAGTTTGCAAAGTGCGTGAGCGTTGCGGTTCCTTGTCCCCGTGAACTGACGAACACATTGAACGATGATGATGTGTTCACATAGCTTAATGTAGCAATTAGGGATGCTGTGGTGGGCCTTGTGGGGGATGTTCCGGCAGGGTAGTGCTGTAGGCTAATCGCTGTGTTTGTAGCCGACCACATGAGTTCAACATAGTCATTTGCCGCAAGTTCAATAAAGTAGTTCCATCCCGCAATGATGTGACCATCCACACCGCCGTGACTGTTGGGGATGGAAATAAACCCCGTTGACCCTGCTACATTGGTTCCGTTCTTTCTGAGCCACACCGATACATCGTGAAGCTGTGTGTCAGTGTTTTGGAATTGTCCCGACCATTGGATGTTATAGACCCCCGCGTTTATGACTTTCAGATGCGAACTTGATTCGATAGATACGCCGTTTGCGTAGTCTGTCGTGTTGAAGGTCATCGCATAAGCGGTGGTCGTGCTTGCGATTGTTTGATCGGTGGTGTCTTGAAAAGCCCCGTATGGCACAGAATCAACATTTGCCGCTGCCGTGAGTGGAGTAAGCAAGATGATGCTGTCCGGCCCAATGCGTCTATCAGTGATAGTCGTAGTGGTAGCGCCTCCGGTGGCAAGCGTGATTGTTCCCGTGTTATTGGTCTTGCCGTTCATGATGCCATTGACGACTTCCGCAACTGTGCGCGGGTCACCTCCGGCATAAGGAAGAATCCTAAACATCAGCGTACACCCTGCGGAACAATGTCAATGTCCAACCCCATAGCGGTTTTCCAATTGTCGCCAGTTGGTTGCATCCGAAGTCTGTGGTACTTTCCCGAACTTCTAAGCGATACACGGTTATCAGCATCAGCCGTTGCCGCAGTGCTGTATGACAGACTTTGCGTGAGAAGCGTCCGAGAGGCCACAGAAACACTCGCAGAGCCGTTATCCACCAAAGGACGGGCCAACATCACTATCGAGCGTCCCGCATCAATGTCGCCCGTCTCTAGCACCGCTGATTTGTTTGCGCCCGTGAAGGTGATAACCCGCGCCCCATCAGTGCCACCGAGAAAATACTTTCCTCCGGTGTACAAAGCAGAATCCATACTGACGGGCAAAGCATCGATTGAGGCGTTGATTGAATCCAACTGTTCAAGCGTCACAGATGCGGTAGATGCGTCTGAAATGTAATCAGATGTGGTCTCCATCAATGACCACTTGTTGATCGTGAAGTTGTACACGAGCAGTTTTCTTGTCCCATCATTCGATAGGTAGTTCCACATAATCATCTTGCGGATGGGGTCTGCCGCCGCCGACATTGTGGTGAAGTCCAAATTCGCATCGTTGAAGAAAAATCGATCAATCTTCTCCGCACCGATAGGCGTGACTTTTTGCCCATCACAGACATAAAAGCCATCGTCAGACAAGAAGAATGTCAGCCCTTGATACTGACACACCGACCCCGCAGCAATACAGCCCTTGCCCCGCGATATGTTGTCGAATTGGAAGATGAACGGTGTTCCGGCGTAACTCATGCGGGAGATTGACTTCTCCATGAGAATGATTCCGAACTCGCCACCGCGAATGCCCGTGATGTGACCACCATCGGGAATGTCTTGATAATCGGATTGAGTGTTTACATTCTCCACCCAATCGGTTTCGTCATTGATTGCCGACCAACGCACTCGATATGGCTTTGTCGTGCCACTCTCATAAAGATGGGCGCACACCACAAAATCCCGCACCACAGTGATGAACTTTGCGATTGGGGCACTGTCCGACAGATTCTTGAATGAAGAACTGCTGTCCGCTGAATAGACTTGTAGCCTTTCAGTGAAGTTTGTCCCAATGATCTGATTACCAAATAGGGTGAAGCGAAACCGATCACTTGCGCCCGTGTTGTATCCCAAAGAGATAGACGAGATGGTCACATTGCCCGATGTGGTCGCAGATGTGGTCGTGATCGAAAAGCTGTCAGCGTTGATTTTGGTAACGGTAAATTGACCGTCTGCCGCCGTTCCGCTTGTGAAGTCCAAATAAACAGAATCTCCGGTTTTCAGCTTGTGGGCAATGGAGGTTACCGTTAGTGTGGTCGTTCCGCTTTGGGAATATGTGCCCGTGTAGCTGAACACACCCGTCAAAGCACCAACCGAATCAACAGAGTAAATCTTGTGCAACCCCGCCGCGAACAGTTTGGTAGTTCCGCTTTGGTCTTTGGCAGAAATGATGGAGGTCAAATCTTCCGCAGCCGCTGCCGAGAAATTGGCCTCAGATGGAAAAGCACCATAACCCGCAGAAACCGGATAACAGTTCTTTGCAACCGTCAATGCCCCCGTTAGCCCCGGCTGATCGGGGAGCCATTCACCTAATGCGATTCTTTGAGTAGGCATCATCCGTTCCTTAACCATTCATTTGAATTCGTTGCGGTGTCTGTCCATGTATTTCCCGATGTTCCCACATCTGTCCATGTATTCGCGTCAGCAGTTACGGTTGTCCATGTGTTGCCACCAGCACTAACATCAGTCCATGTGTTTGAGTCTGCCGCGACATTTGACCAATTGTCACCCAATCGGATGCCAATACAAGAAATCGTCACTGTCCCACTGATCGACATTTGTGCTTGAAATGTCACCGATGGCACAGCCGAGACGGTCGCTATTCCATCAAGAATACCCGCAGCACTTGAGACCAACCCACCGAGAGCCGAGACGCTAGTAGTCCCATTGATCGACCCGCTTGAGGTTCTGATTCTGATTGCCGCAGCCGAGACCGTAGCCGCACCGGACAGATTAGCCGCGCCCTCTCGTACCCGATAACCGTCACCAATGATCGAAGCAGAGCCGGAGACCGATGCTCCGCTTGAGTAGATGCCGTTTCCAGCCGCTAGAACGGTCGCTATGCCACTGATTGAACTTGAGCCTAACCTTACCCTTATCCCGTCACCCGAGACCGTTCCAAGCCCCGTAATCGAAGCACTTGAAACATAGGTGACTTGTGAGCCGGAAGAAGATGTAGCGGTGCTGTTTACAGATGCGCTTGAATTCCTTACACGGATGTAAGTAATCTGCGTTGTTGCTGTGCTACTGACAGACGATGCGCCGCGCCATATTGCGCTTGGCACTGCGTTGACTGACCCTGCACCCGATACGGATGCCGCCGCTTCAATGATGCAGACATTTGCATCAGTCCAAACGGTTGAATCAAGCGAGAAGGCTAGACTATCAATGCTCCCGAATAGGTCTAGCTGTTCAAGCGTGAATGGGCCACAAACATCAGCCATTACGCAAAGGTTACAGTCAGTGAGCCACTAGCGATTTTGAACACATCGCCCGTGTCGATTGTCTTGGAAGTGGTCAAAGCACCATGCACCAACAGATTGCCACTAGTGAGAGCGTCATAAATACCGAAGTGGGTGATGGTTCCCCATGAACCGCCAGCTTGCGGGAAATTAATATCTGCACTAGTGCTAGAAGCGCCATTAGAGGGAGCAGCAAAAGTAGCAGACTGACGAGCGTAACTTGTACCACTGCACTCAGTACCAGTACCAGCATCTGTAGGGTCACTCGTAAACAGTGCAACATAGACAGTTGTAGGTGCAACATAATTGGTTGCGCGGAGAACTTCATTGATTAGAGCATTCTCTAAATAGTTGGACATTGCAGACATTTTTTACCTCTTTGATAAAGTCATTGCGAGTGGTACACCCGAGTATTGAGCAGATTCATCCGATCTAGTCAATGTGTCGATGGCCCTTTGATACATGGTAGCCCATGTCTGAATTCGTACATCGTTCATGATGTATGGTTCTGCCTCCAACAATGCCGCATAAAGCAATGCATCCGGAGCGTTTGCCATAAACGCATTACTTGTGTTCGTGCTTGATAGGAATGTCGGAGCAGAGTAATACAGCAGTTGAACCGTATATGTGTTGTCCGGCATTGGGGCTAACTGAAACTCAGTCGCCAAAATTGTGTAGTTCAACGGTTTACCGCGAACATGCGAATCTGTGTTTCTGATAAACACCGATGGTGACAAATAAGTCAACGGTTGCGGAGGGTTTCCCGTGACATAGAAGTCTCTAGCCTCAATAAAGTCGGATGGTATCTCTACCGTACCGTCACCACTCGTTGTCGTAGTGGTTACTGATTTGAGCATCTGCCGGATGCGGAGTTCTCTGCGTAGTCTCAGTTCTGCAAACCGAATGAAGTCGGGAATCTGATCGGTCAAGTCACTACGGGCCAAATAATTGGCAACCGCTGTACTGAGTTCAGAGAATGTAGCAATGCTCATACCTGCCCCGGTCTAGTTCGGAAATAACGATTATCCGGACTGTTTAACCATTCTTTCATGCGTTTTTGGTCTAGCACCGCAAACCCGCGCATGATTCCTTTTGCGTTGAGGTCATCAATCACAGTGAGTGGAATTGACGCTACCTTATTGCCAAACATATCATCTGACCACTTTGCGCGTTCGTCATAGGAATTGAATTCCTTGCGATTTTGCCCAATGATTTCCGATACATCTTGCCGTGTTTCAACGATGATGCCGCCATCGCCATCGGCGTGGGCAACAGATTGACGAAACTGATTCATAGAAAAACCCCCATGCGGTTAAACATGGGGGCATTCACTCTTAGGGAGTAATGTCAGCAACGATGCCGTGTGCAGCTTCGTTGTTCACTTGCAAGGTGTATTCCACCAGCAATTGAGTGACTTCCGCGTCACCCGTCTTAGCCAACTCGTTGGTTTGGAATGGGCGCAGATAGGCCACAGCAGCCATGTCGGTGTCCAAAATGAACATCGAATCATCGCAGCTATTGGTGGAAGTCATGAAGCGGTTGGGAACGACCGAGATCGTGCCGAAGTCGCTCATGTACAAGTCAGCAGCACCGATGATGGTGGTGGGCGCATCAGCGGGAGCAATGAAGCGTTGAGCCGCGATACCAGCAAAGGTCGAGACCAATTGCTTGTGTCCGGGGTTCACCATCAACACTTTGGGGTTGCCGCCAGCGGAATAAACCGACTTGATGACTGCCTTCATGATGTCCTCAGTACCGGTGCGGTTCGTGCCGTTGGTGCGAGCAGTCGTGCCGCTTGCGCCAGCCACACCCGAAGTGCCGCCGCTGTAGTTGGTTGCCAACCATGCTTGCAAACCGCCCAACTTGCGAGCAGAACTAGAAGAACCGTTCGTGCTGATTTGGTTTGACAAGAGGGTGGTTTCCATGTCGCGCTTGATCTCAGCAGAGGCTTTAGCCAATTGGTAAGCCTTCTCAGACTTACGACCAGCTTTGTCCACAGCTTCCAAAGTGCCGGAGATTTTCACGGTCTTTTGGCTGATCTGCGTTTTGTTGCCCACGCGAGTGGTCACGCCGATGGTGGCATCAGATGCGGTGTCGCCTTCAACTGCGTAGTTGGTCAAAACGGCAGATGCGAGAGCATCGGTTTGCCATTCGTGATTAGTAGCGGTTGCTTTGGCCTTGCCGATGGACGACATGAAAGGCGTATCGGTGGGGGAGATCGAGTAGATCACATCGGACAAGTCTTCGCGTTGACCGATGGAGGTGTAGGTTTGATAGGTTGCCATGATTGAATCCTTGAATTAAACGAACCGTTCAAACGCACTTGCAGCGTCTCGGACTTTTCCGGTCTTCCGCAACTGCGCCACTGCTTTTTTGTGCTGTTCTTGATTGTCTCTCGGTTGAGATACACCGCTTTTCATCATTCGGGGTGCTTCGGCTACCTTTTTGGAAACCTCCGGCTTGCCCCTTTGCAATGCAGCGTACTTCATGCCGTGATACAAACTGAGTACAGCACGAGAATCATAGACATTGGCTAACTCTTGGTCAGTCCACCCGATTGACTTGGCGTAGTCCCGAATATCCTTGCGGATTTGGTCGCCAGCCTTTGGGTCTGCATACCCCGGTATAGCAGTGGAAAGTTTTTGACTTTCTTGAGCAATGTGGCTTTGGAGTTTTTCAGATTGCTCGGCTTGTTGCTGTTGGGCAATGCGTTGCTGTTCTGCCTTCAAAACCGCAAGCTGTTCCTTGCGTTGCTGCTGTTCTGCTACCTTGACTGCATACCCTATTGGGTCACTTTCCTTTAGAGCCTCCAAGTTCTCGCCCTTCGTTTGCTGACTTAGGAATTGCTCCATCATCTGCAAGCGTTGAGCATACTGATCTCTTAACTTGTTTGCTTCGTCGATCTTCGCTCGTTCCGCTTCCACGGCCTTGCGTTGTTCACTCAGCGTTTGGGTCTTCTTTGTGTAGTCGGCCCCAAGTTGATAGCCCTCAATAAGTTGATCGAGAGTTACTTCGCGTTCTTCTCCCGCCGCTTTGACGCGAAAAGTGCTAGCTTGCTCTGTTTCAACTTTCTCAGAATCCACCAACTCGGAATCAACGCCATCATCATTTTCTGAATCTGCACTCTGTTCGGTTTGGCCTTCGGCTTCCGGTTCAGAGTCCATCAATCCAAAAAATGCGGATGCAGCTTGTTCCACATTCAGCGATTCACTTCCTTGCGGAGTCGTGTTATCACTCATTTCTTACCCAAGTTGTCAGCACTTACCGAGTGCCACGGTGTAATCAACGATTACAAAATTTTCCACCGCTTTGAAACAATTTTGCCCGTTGCAGCGATTGATTCAAAGTGGCCTTTAATTGATTGTAAGGCATGAATTTTTAAATATGCAAGTTCACGCACCTCTACATCTTCGGGTGCGCTATTCACTATATTCAGCAATTCAGACTGCTTCATTGATTCCATTTCTTCCAAAAAGAAATCATCTGAAAGTAGGTTCCGTGCGCGTTCAAACTTTTCCATTTTGGATATTCGATATGAAGTCAGATATTGACACTTGCGGGATATTGGAGAACTGATTGCCTTGCAGTCCAGCCCATTGTGTGCCACCCAAAAGATTCTCGGGTGTAAACAGTGTGTTTATGTCGAGTGGGGCTTGGAAGGTTTGCATGTACTCCGGCTGACCCCAACTTGATATGTCTGACGGTGTGAATGGGAAACCGCTTGCTTGTGTGCCACCGCTAGATATTGCGTCTTGCACTGCCTTACTTGCTTGGCTTGCACCCGCAACTGTCAACCCGAGTTTAATCATCCCTTCAATTTGGGATTTTGTCAGTGGGTTAGACGGTGTAGCGATTGGGCCTTGATATGGCGTTTCGGTGGCATCTGTGTAGCCAACCACATCACCGTTTTGATTGACGGTCAATGTGCTTCCATCTTCGTAGGTATAAGTCTGTGTCGTTGGCGGTGCGCTAGCTAGATTCAGTAGCGTTGTATCAATGGCCTCCGGTGGGCCTTGAATATTTGCCGGATTGGTCTCCGGATATGCCGCCATCGTGTCTGCGCTTGTGGGTGCAGGGCCAGCATCTAAGTAATCGGGAATGGGAAGGGTCTCGATGTACTTTTCGGCTTGTGCTTTTGAAAGCGTGTCCGCAGTGCCTTGAATGCCCGTTTGCACAAGTGCAGTTTTAGCCGCTGTCTCGGGGTCTTTACCCGCCACCATGTTTGCCGCAGTGCTTGAGACAAAGTTTTTCACCGCACCAGCATCGCCCACCAAATAGTCGCCAACTTGACCGCCAGCAAAGCCCGACACACCGCCGACCACAGCGCCCTTTAAGGCATCCTCCGGTGATTTGCCTTGTGCCACTTGTAGGGCAGCATTTGCCACACCCGACCCAATGGCAGAGGCCACCGCCGCCGATGTAGTAGCGGGTAGCAGTCCCGCAGTAATCATTTGTTGACCAATAGCAGAGCCGACCCCCGGCGCAGCCACACTAAGAGCCATTGCCGCCAGTATTGGGGCGTTTTGCGATAGGCTTAAATCTTTGTCCAGTTGGGCAAGATTTTGGCTGACTGTCTGTTCGACGGGTTGAAAAACATTTGTCAGTTCACGGCTGATCGCTGTCGTTGGGTCTAAACTGGCAAGAAAAGAACCAAGCGATTTATCGTTTTTAGGTGGGTCTCCATAGACTATGTTGTAGCCTTGCAGTCGCATTTGGTCTGCTTTTTTGGCTTCTTCTGCACCGGAAACCGCAAATGGGAATAACACCGCAAACGAATCATTTGGGTCAATCGGCTTTACACCAGCACCCGTGTAATAGGTATTGCCGATTATTGTTCCGGGTATTTTCAATGCCATGTTAAGACCTCAATAGGTTTAATCACCCCGGAATCTCAATGTTTGAGGTAATCCCCGCACCTACTTTCATTGCCTTCAATTGGGCCTCTGCTTCAAACTCTTGCCTACGGAATGCCATTTCCGCTTGGAATTTCTCGTATTGCAACTGCAAATCAGCAGCGGCCTTCTCACGGGCCAACTGAATATCAGCTTGTGCCTTCATCCGCATATTCTCAATGTCGGCTTGAGCCTTTGCCAATGCCGCTTGTGCTTCGGGCGAAACTTGTGGGGCTTGCGGTTGCGGGTTGCTCAGTTGCTGATCGACCTCCGGAGGAATGGCTTTGTAGAACTCTGCGCTATCTTTGAATCCCGCAGCTTCCACCATTCGACCGAGCGTGTTGCGATACTGCCCAATGCTCACCAATGGGTTAGCCAAACCCATCTGACCCAACACTTGCTCTTGTTTGGCAAGAACCATTTGAAGCATCGCCATCTGTTCTTGACGGTTGCCAGCACCGAGACCAACATTTATATCAACATCGTACTGATTTGACCACTCTCGCGGGTCAAAAGACACATAAGTGCCTCTCATCCGCACGATACGGGGCTTGTCTTGATACTTGCACAGCAGATGCAAAATCCCTTTAAAGAGCGATTTAACGCCCGTCTCTGCGAAGATTCGAGCAATCAGTTCGACCTTACCCGCGCCAGCAGCTTGCATAGATGCCACAGCCGCAGCAGTCACATTCTGCAAGATTGCGGGGTCTAGCCCTTGTGAAGCGTCTGTCACTCCGGTGCGCTTTTGGGCCACAGAGTCAAGATATTGCAACATCGGGAATGCTTGTCCGGCAACGGGTTGCACTTGCAACGGTTGCACAGCGCCTTGAGACTTAATCCGCACCACACCGCCAGCAGTGGCAGTCAGCAAATCATCTAAGTTCACTTGCCCATCAACCGCAGTCACCCGAGCATTGTTTGTCAGATAGAGGTTATCCAAAATCTGACGGGTGATTGTGGTCTTTTGAAGCTGAATGTCTGTGGTGCGGTCAGCCAACGATTGACCGAAAAACTTGTGCGGGATGGGAATCGGGCAGATCGAGTGGAATGGAACATAGTCGCATTCTTCGTCTCCCAAAATCTCGTTGCCAGCATAGAACACTTGACGCAATTCAGCGATACCGTCTCCGTCCATGTCGGCGCGTAGATAGCACTCAAACACCTCCACATTCTGCATTGATTCGTCCATGCTTGTGGAGTCGTCCGGCTGTTCACCGTTGGAGAACCGCACAAGTCGTTCGGGCGTGTATGTCAGTGAATCACTAGATGGAATGCCGTTCACAATGTCCGCATCAAAGCCCATTGCAATCAAGTCGCTACGGGTTATCAGCTTGCGGTGGGCAACGAAGGGCGAACCCTCAATCTTGCGGCCCTTCTTTGAGATTAGGAATTCTTCGGGTGGGACATTCTCCACCACCACACGACCAATCTTTTGTTTCTTTGAGACAGTGACCGCATGAATCTTGACGGTCATCGGCCCCATCGGAGTCATCTGATTGAACTCTTGCGTGTCTTGATCGACGATCTCCATCGTGCCATCGCTCATCAGCATGGCGAGTTCGTCATCAGTCAGATCACGGTACTTTTCTTTGATTACATCTTCTTTGTCTTCCCAATAGGCTTTTACGATGCCGACCTTTTGAAGCAGTGCATCCTTGAACCAATCGTGAAGAATAATCACGCCTTCGTTGTCGCGGTTAAACACCCAATTGACATATTCAGTGGCTTGCTTTGCGGCTTGCTCGTCATTAGGGCCACGGGGTTCAAACCTCACGACCTCATCGCTTGCCGTGAAGATTCGCACCAATGATGGAAGAGAACCGTCTACGGCCTCTGCAACCTCACCCGTGACAATCTGAGACTTGCCTTCAACCTCATTGCCGTATGGCTGTCGTAGGTAGGCTTGTAGGGCTTCTCTGCGTTGTTCAGTGGTCTCAGTCTCCAAATACCCGAGAGAATTGGAAATCTCAGCTTCAATGATTGATTTGAGTTTCTGTTCGTCCATCACACAATCCATTTCACATTTTGAGTAGGCATCTTTGACCACCCCGAAGTTTCATTTAGACCGATTGCCAAATATCTGAAAGCATCGGAGGCGTGAGAAGACCAATCGTGCAGTGGTCGCTCGTAGAAGATTTTGCGCTTCTCATCGTAATCCCTTCGATAGTTTCTGAGTGCGTCGAGTCCTTGTTTGACCTTTGGCACATTGAACCAGCATCGCGGGAGAAGCCTTCGCACCGCTTGGATGCCATCATCGACCCCTAAGCGCGGGGCAACCCGAATGTTTAATCCAGCATCGGTTAAAACCTCTAGTCGGCTTTTCCCCGTGCCGAGTTCCCGCACTTGAACATCGTGAGGTAGGATTTGCTCGGCTTTGTCCCACGCATTATGCCTTAACCAATTTACATAATTGTCTAGTCCAACCCCGTTATTTTCGTGAAAGTCCATCAGCCGGACTTCCGCGCCAGCTATCTGAGCCACCCAAATTGCGGTTGAATCGCCCATTCCTAAGTCCCATCCGGCTATTGTTCTACAGAGGTCATCACGGGGAATGGTCTGAATTTGGTTCTTTTCGTCCAAATCGTTGAGCAGTTGACCGTAGTAGCTGCCCTCTACCGCCGCACTGAATGAGCATTCAAACTCTTGTAGATACTTGTCGTCCCCCATCTCCAGCCGTGCGGCCTTGAGTTCGGTCTCGCTCAATACTTGCGTTTGGGATGCTTTGAACTCCAGCAGTCCCCAACCTTCCTCTGTTTCTGCCCGATCTCTGAGGTCTTTAAAGTGATTGTGGCCCTTTGGCGTTCCGATGAATAGACACCACCCGAGTCTGTCAGCCAATGCCGGACGGATTATGTCTGTCCAAATCTTTGGGTTTTGGTCGCCAATCTCGTCAAGAATCACCCCATCGAAGTACTGTCCGCGCAGTGAATCGGGGTTGTCTGAGCCGTATAGCTGAATCCTACGGTTCCAAAAGTCCACCCGCAACTCTGAGATATTCTCAGTTCCCCCGAGAGGTCTAGCGTACTTCGTGAGGTAGTCCCATGCCACCCTCTTTGCTTGCCCGTATGTTGGGGCAATGTAAGCGTAGCGCGGGTTTTCCTTTTGGTTTTGAACCGCATCCTTAATCAGATGGTTGATCGCGCTGACCGTCTTTCCCATCCTTCGGTGGGCCACCACCACCCCGAATCTGTGAGCGTCTAGCAGAGTGTGAATCTGCAATTGCTCCCGTCTCGGGGAGTAGGGGATTACGATGGATTGTTCGGTTGCGCCCATGTGACTTTCATTTCAATGGGATTGTTCGCGTCTCCCGCATGTTCTGTTCTTGCCAGCTTGGGGATGTGATACTCCACCACTGACTGAAACAACTCAAATGCCTTTGCGGGGTTTGGCTTTATGTCATGCTCGGGGTCGCCATTTGCCACCTTATCGAGCCACTCAGTGAGCCTATAAGCGTTTCCATCTACGAAGGTAGCTATGGCTTGTCTTGCCTCAGATGTGGCCTTATTTGGCGTTCCTGCGGCCCTGCCGCCGTATCTTACGCCACTCATATAGCACCCCTGCTATCTTTAGCTACTATAGCTAGCATTGTTTTCTTTTGCATTACCAATTCCTTTAGGTCTGTTGGTATTACTTAGTATATAGCAGACTCAATTCCTCATCTAGCTTTCGGCGTGTTTCGGGGTCTGCCAATAGGCTTACGGGTAATAGGCCAAACATTTCGGGGCCGAATTTCTTGAATAACTCTTTTCTTTCTTCCGGTGTTGAATAGTAGTATAGATTTTCAAGTCCTTGGCTTTTTAGGTATTCAACAGACTGACTTGGCACATTGGATGGCAATATGGCCCCTTTGAATTCACCAATTTGCACAGCCCTTTGAGGCTTGATCTCAAAATACTCTGTTGGCATTTCCTTGACTTTGTTCATAAAGATTTGAACATCAGCCTTTAATGCTTCCGGCACATCCTTGTAAATCTTATCTAACAGATTAACATTCCGTGTTTGACCAATCTCATAAAGCGCATCGGGTGCGTCATATCCATAACCGGATTTGCCTTCCAGCTTGTTGAGCCTTTCAGTCAGATCATCAAAGGCGCTATTGATTTGCTTTTTGATTGGTTCAAATTCTTCCGTTGAAACGATGTTTTCTCTTGCCGCCTTGACTTGATTCAAATTTTTGAACTTGGGCGTAGCCACGGCGCGAATGTTCCCAACCCCATAGAAGTAGCCTTCCGAACCCGCGCCGCCCTTCATTTCCTTCACAAGATTTTCAAGCGTTGCCGGAGCATATCGGCGGTTTCCGGAGTCTGTGAATCCTTTGAAGATTCTTTCTTTGATGTTTACACCAGTTTCCGGCAGTGACTTTTCAAAGTTGTTCAGCCAATCTTGATATTCACCTTTCAGATTACTTACTCTTTGTGAGATTTCGGAGCGATATTTCCACGGTTCATCTTTGAAATCGCTGATATTTGGCAATCCATAACCTTCATCTTTTAAGAATTTTGCATATAAAACATCGGAAAACCTGCGATCTTCCCAATTGTTTATCAGTCTATCAACGCTGTAGCCGCCATCAGGAATTTCATCTGCAATGTCTTTCAGTTGGGCTTCCAATGCCTTGCGACTTTTGGGGTCTATCTGATAGTCAATCTTTGGCGCTCTTGCTGTGTAAGCATCAAACCCGTAAACGGGGTTCTTTGCAGATGGGATAGCCATTTCCTTTGAGCCGATCAGTGATATATCACCAAATCCCATCATTGGATTTTCCACATTGGACACAGCAATAGATGGGACGGGCATACCGCCGACCTTTTCTACATTTGCCAACTTTTGAGGCGTGATGTTGTGATGAACAATTAATTCTTTACCAGCTTCAACACCCGGAACAAATGATTCCCGCGAAGTTGTAAGTAAACTTGCCATGTCGTCAACGGGCTTGATGCTCATGCCAACGGGTAAACCCTTAGTGGCTTTGCCCAACAGTCCAGCAGCGGGAGCCACAGTTAATGCAGCCTCAGCCACTTCCGGCCTAACTTGTGTGGTCATGCCACTGCCCGTAGTCAGCGGTTCACCGTAGGCCATTCTCTCCATCGTCTGCTGTACTGCCGGAATCCCCAATAGGTTCATCAGCATTTCAGCGGGTGGGTTTGAATAGCCAAATGGCTTGGCAGCGAATCCTTGTGCTTGTTTTAGGCGTTCAGCAAGCAACCCGAGAATTGGGTTTTGCTGTGGCGTTGGGCGTATGTAGTCCATGCTGTCACCACTTTACTTTGTTGGCCCAATATGCCGCACTCATCTTGCCTTTTGCAATGTTCTCAGCGTGTCGGGCTTTGAATGCTTCGTTTCTCTTTGTGCCATCCGGCGAGCCTTTTACCCCTTGCTGCCCAAAACGAATCAGCTTCACATCTGAGCCACTCTTTGCCAGCACCGCATGACTCTTAGTAGGGTGTGATGGGGTCTTCTTTGGGGCGTTGTACCCCGAGAAGGTCTCTTTGCCGCGCTTAATCATTTCTTTGCGGTCTTTGCAGCGGCCTTGAATGCAGCCGCAGTTGGCGCACCCTTTGAACCGACTTTTCTCATGCGCTCGGGGGTCTTGCCAGCAGCTTTTTGCTTTTCAATGCGTTCGCGTTTGGCGTGAATGTTTGCGTAAAGTCCCTTCATTTCATCCTCTTACGCATTACCTTTGCCGCCTCACTCAGACTGATCGCAATGGCTTGTTTGGGGTTCTTGACGACCTTGCCACCCTTGCCGGAGTGCAGTTCGCCAGCTTTGTACTCTGACATTACCTTGCCGACTTTCTTTTGTCCGGCAGGGGTCATCTTCATTTTCATCATGATTCTTCGCCTTCCATTTCGTCGGTAATGGGGCCGCCAACAATCCATGCCGAACAAGTGCGCTTTGATGCACATTTGAAGTGAAACAACTCACAGTAACCTAAGTCGCCAGCATCGATCACATCCCATGCGTCTGCGTCTTCACCCATGCCCTTG
>Ga0208784_1000291_pt1 | contig 25337 bp, 23 predicted proteins | sample DEB19_08_DNA_FD_184531 | JGI IMG/M metagenome (GOLD analysis project Ga0208784, IMG submission 184531) | Aqueous microbial communities from the Delaware River and Bay under freshwater to marine salinity gradient to study organic matter... | ecosystem: Environmental > Aquatic > Marine > Coastal ... | reverse complement strand
TCTAATCTTACAAGAGTTGCTCTACAGTAAGAACATCAAGGGTATTAAAAAAGGCGATATCCTTAATAGACATACTACTGCTCGTGGTTGGTCTGGGCAGCTTAGTTTCAAGATAGACAAAGACCTATATGATCTTACGGTAGAGCGTGTAGGAGATTCTAGTAAGGTCAAGCTATTAAAAAACGGACAAGATATCTCTGAACATAAGATCCCTGATACCTATAAGAAGCTACACACTATTCTTGGTATGCCTTTTGAGGTATTCTCTCAGTTAACCTATCAGAGTAGTACCGATCTCTTAGACTTCATCAAGGCTACAGATACTAATAGAAAGAAGTTCTTAATCAACCTCTTTGGGCTTGAAAAGTATCTTGAGATTGGTGACGTCTTGAAGATAAAGATGACTGATGTCGAACAAGAACACGCAACCTTACAGGGTGAACTCTCAGGAGTTAAAAAGTTTTTAGAAAGCACTACTATTACTGATAAGAAAACGCTCATACCAGTTCCTCCTTATGACACGCAAGCAGAAACTAAGCGGGCTCATCTAAAAGTTCAGCTAGACGACTTTAACGCTCAGTGCATCAAGATTGATAAGAACCTAATGCTTATCAAAGAGCGTGATGGGCTGAAGTTTGATGTAAGTATTGAAAAGCCTAGCCAGGATGTAACGCTTTCAGACAAGATAAAAGCAACAGATACTGCTATCACCTTAAAAACTCAGAAAGTCAAAGACCTAGAGCGCAATAAAGCTAGTATTGATACCAGTGATTCTTGCTATGCTTGCGGTCAGAAGATTGATAACTCTAAAGGCGTAGAGTTAAAAAATCAGATAGATTTAGAGATAGGCAAACTTAACTTTGAACTAACAGAACTTAAGGCGGATCTGAAGTCGCACAGAGAGCAAGAGAATAGAGAGAGTATAGCCTATCGTAATTGGATAACTAATCAAAAAGCTATCGAGAGATTTGAACAGCTCTCACAACTGATAGATAAGTCAATTCCCTTTGTTTACCCAGACTATGCAGCTATCAAAACAGACTACGACAATACAACAAAATATTTAAATGATTTGCAAAACTCTATAGAAGAGGCTAATAGATATAACAATCAAGTTCATATCCACAATACTAGAGTAGAAACCCTAATAGAGCAACGTAGAGATTTTTTAGCTAGACAAGAGTTGTTAGAGAATAGTATAATAAATCTTAAAATAAAGATTAATCATTTGAACATTCTTAAAAAAGCGTTTTCTACCTCAGGCATCGTTGCTTTTAAGCTAGAAAACCTTACTAAGCAGTTAGAGAGCACGATTAACTATTATCTCGCTGAACTCTCTGACGGACAGTTCCAGATTATCTTCAGACTCAATGGTGAAAAACTCAATATCGTTGTTGCTAATAACGGTAAAGAAACACCCATCGAAACAGTTTCAGGTGGCGAATTTGGTAGAATTCAAACCTCTATCCTACTTGCCATAAGGAATATTTTATCTAAAATTGGTGGTAGTAAAGTAAATATACTATTCCTAGACGAAATTACAGGTGTCTTAGACGCAGCAGGAAAAGAAAGACTAGTAGATATCTTAATGCAAGAAGATGCTAATACATTTTTTATCTCTCACGACTTTGAGCACCCACTTATCGAAAAAATTCAAATCGTAAAACAAAACAACATATCTAAAATAGGAGAATAATATGATTGCACCAGGCACAAAGCCAGTTCACTTTTATCTTAGTGAAAAATTCAAAAAAGACTTAAAAGCAGCTACAGAACAGTGGGGTTTCGAAGGTCTATCCGCCTTTACTTTCTATAGAACATACTCTAGAAAGAAAGAAAATGGAACCATGGAAACATGGGCAGACTGCGTTATCAGAGTAATAGAGGGAATGTTTACTATTCTTAAGACTCACGCTAAGCTATCACACATTCCTTGGAATGATAAAAAAGCTGCAAAGCACGCCGAAGAAGCTGCTACTCGTATGTTTGAATTTAAATGGTTACCACCTGGACGCGGTCTATGGATGATGGGAACTCCCTTTGTGTGGGAAAAAGGCGGTGCCTGCTTAAATAACTGTGCATTCGTTTCCACCGAGAATATCGAAACCGAGCTGTCTAAGCCTTTCGCATTCCTGATGGATATGTCAATGGTTGGAGTAGGTGTAGGGTTTGATACTAAGGGTGCTGATAGACTACCTGTCAACATGCCATCTGGAAAGACTGTAGAGACCATAGTAGTAGACGATTCAAGAGAAGGATGGGTAGAAGCTATCTCTTGCCTAATCGATTCATATCTTGAGCCGGATTCTAATCCAGTAGAGATTAATACATCTCTAGTTCGTCCATACGGAGATCCTATTGCTGGATTTGGTGGAGTAGCTTCTGGACCTGAACCTCTAGAACAAGGCTTCTATGGTATTCGCGATGTTCTTGAGAAGAGAGCCATGAGCGATGATAATCTACTATCTTCTACAGATATAGTAGATATTATGAACCTAATTGGTAAAATAGTAGTCGCTGGAAATGTTCGCAGAACAGCAGAGATCGCCTTTGCAGAGCCTGACGATCAAGACTTTATTGAGATGAAGCGTTGGGATAAGTTTGGAGTAGAGACTGGCAGTATCGCTCCACCAGAGCTAAAAGCTATATCAGAAGAAGAATACGAGAGATACAATAATGACTGGAATGCACGTGGTGAAATCGCTAAGAAATATGCTAACTATGAATGGTCTTATAAATTTGGCGGTTGGCGTTGGGCTTCTAATAATTCTCTTTTTGCCTATGTTGGAATGGATTATACTGATGCGGCTAAGAGTATTGCAGTAAATGGTGAGCCAGGTTTTGCTTGGCTTGACAATATGCAAAAATATGGTCGTATGAAGGACGGAGTTAACAATAAAGACTACCGAGTTCGCGGAGGCAACCCATGCCTTGAGCAGAGTCTTGAGCCATATGAACTATGCTGCCTAGTGGAAAATTTCCCTGCTAAACACAAAGATTACTGGGATTTTCAGAGAACCTTAAAATTCTCTTATATGTATGCTAAGACAGTAACCTTAATGGCTACACACTGGTCAGAAACTAATGCTGTTATTACTCGCAACCGTAGAATTGGTTGCTCTCAGAGTGGTATTCAAACAGCAATGTTAAAGTTTGGTAGACACAAGTACTTCGATCAGTTCTGCGACAGAGCCTATACATACATTCAATATGTAGATCAGAAATATGCTGAATGGCTAGGCGTTCCAAAGAGCATAAAAACTACTTCGGTAAAGCCATCTGGAACAGTATCTCTAGTAGCAGGTGAGCTACCAGGTATTCACTACGCTGAGAGCGAGAACTATTATAGAACAGTTCGCGTAGCTGCAAACTCTCCATTCGTACCTCTTTTACAGGAAGCTGGATATAGAATTGAGCCTGCGGTATCAGATCCTACTAGAACAGTTGTAGTATATTTCCCTGTTCTACTAAGAGAAGGAACTATTTCTAATAAGAATATTTCAATCTGGGAACAATTTGCAAACGCAGTAGATATGCAGCACTATTGGGCAGATAATCAAGTATCTATTACTATTACATTTAATCAGTCAGAAGCCGATCAGATTGCGCGAGCCCTATCTGCATTTGATAACAGGCTAAAGGGAGTATCTCTTCTACCAGTGTCAGATCACGGATACGCTCAAGCTCCTTACACTACTGCACCTAAGGATGAGTTAGAGAAGTATGCGGCTACACTAAAGCCAATTAACTTCGATAGCCTAACCAAAGAAGGCGATAACGCAGATGCTAATAAGTTCTGCGATGGAGATAGTTGCGTAATATGAAAGTAGTAGTATATGGAAAGGACAACTGTCCATACTGTGTAGCCGCTAAGGAGTGGTTAAACGCTAGGTGTCTAGCGTTTAACTACATAGATGTGCTAAAAGATCTCAATCCTGGGGAGCTAGCGTCCTTAAAAACACAGTATAAAATGAATACAGTTCCGATCGTTGTAATTAACGACGAACTGATTGGTGGATATTCTAACTTACAAAAGTTAGAACTATAAGAAAGAGAGACCACATGAAGTGGCTAGTAAAAGTAAAACAAAAGGCTCTGCTTTTGAAGCTAAAATTAGAGACATTCTTACAGAAGAACTGAATATAAAATTTGAAAGGATGCCGTTAAGTGGGTCCATATCTTACCTAAAAGGTGATTTATGGGTTCCATCTGATACGGCATCTTTTCCTTATACAATAGAATGTAAACATTATGCAGAGTTGGAGTTTAATAACTTACTTACTGCTAAGACTACTGACATACTAGAATTCTGGAAACAGGCTATGGAAGAAGCTAAGGTAATGAATAAAAAACCTTTACTTATTTTTAGATGGAATAGAAGTAAAGATTTTATATGTTGGGATTCAGATATAGAGCTAGAGCACCAAATAGAATATAAAGTATTTGGTTATAAGTTTAAGATGGGTCTTTTATCTGATTGGCTAGATAAGTTTAAACTTACTAAAGCTTCTTGACCTGACTACAATTATACGGTATAATATACAAATGATGGAACAAGATACAAAAGGTTGGAATGATCTTTCAGAATTAGAATCATACATTCCTCAAAAACCTGTTGTAAGTGGTAAAAATATACTTATTTGCGATGGCAATAACTTAGGGTATAGATACTTACAGCGAAGAAATTACAATAACTTCAAAGATGATTATTGCAGAACAGTAGAGAGCCTAGCTAAAAGTTACGGCTGCAAGGATATTATAGTAGCCTTTGATTTTGGTAAAAGCTATTATCGAACTAACTTTTATCCTGAGTATAAAGCTACTCGTAAAAAGCCTCAAGACGAAAAAGAGAAAGAGCACTACGATCAGTTTTTTGCTTGTCTAAACGACGTAGCAGATACTATACCTTTCTCAGTAGCTAAGTTTAGAGGAGTAGAAGCAGACGATCTGATAACCTATGCTGTTTTAAAAAATAGAAATACAGCAGATCATATCTGGGTTATCTCTAGTGATAGAGATATCTATCAGCTTCTAGATAAGAATATTAGTATTTTCAATATCTTCTCTAGAAAAGAGATTACTGTAGATTCTCTATATGAAAAGCTACAGGTAACTCCTAAAGAGTATATGATATCTAGAATTATTTCTGGAGATAGTGGAGATAATATCGTAGGTATTGAAGGTATAGGTGAAAAGCGTGCTACTGCTATAGCTAGAGAGCATAAGACTTTTACTGCCTTACTAGAAGCCTTACCCTTAAAAGGTAGATCTAAATATATTCAAAACCTAAATGTAGGCAAGGATATACTAATTCGTAATGAAAAGCTAATCAATCTCATTAAATATAATGAAGAAGCTATCCTATCAGGAAAAGGCGAAGAGATAAATTTGGAGACGCTAAATGCAATCACAACCTTTAACCATTAATGTTAAAGTAGAAAAAACTGGTAAGGCCTACGTCTTAGAGAAGAAACTAGACATTAGCTGGGATATTGCTAGACACTTCGATTTTGATGCTGGATATGATGTTAGAGCTGCAATCTATGAACCTCTAACTATATTTAGTAGAAAGTTTGAAGTAATTCCTATAGGTCTGAAATTTGAAATTCAAGATCCTTATTGGGAAATACAAGTCAGATCTAGAAGTGGCTTAGCGGCTAAACATGGCGTATTCGTACTGAACAGCCCTGGAACTGTAGATTACGGATACAGGCAAGAAGTTCAGGTAATCCTATTTAATAATGGAAGTAAAGATTTTGTAGTAAATCCCGGAGATAGAATTGCACAGATATGTGTAAGACCTGTTCCTCAAGTATCTTTTACCTACGGACAGGTAGAAGAAACTATACGTGGAGGATTTGGTAGCTCCGGTGTATCCTAATAAATATTTTGATTGGTTCTTATTAGTAGTAAGCGTATCAATGACCATATTTGTGTATGTTGCACATGGACCATATTTCTACTTATTTATGAGCCTAGTATATATCGTAACAATGTTTTTACTAATTAAAGCTTTGTTCGATTTCAATAATAGAATGAAAAGGTGGTTAAAGTTCTAATGATTGTTAGACTAATAAGTTACTCTCAGCCTACAGACGAACTATATAATCAAGGTATAGTAGATGCTCAAGAACTAGTTGCTTACTGTGCTAGAGTATCTAATCCCACAAATCAGCTTAATACTGAAACTAGTGAAAAACTTATCAGATATCTTATTAAGAATAAGCACTGGTCACCTCTAGAAATGGTAAATGTATGTCTAGAGGTTGAAACTACTAGAGACATAGCTCATCAAATAATTCGTCATAGGAGTTATGCTTTTCAAGAGTTCTCACAAAGATATGCAGAACCTAAAGAACTAGGAAATATGTTTGAATTTAGGGAAACTAGATTTCAAGATACTAAGAATAGGCAAAAATCTATAGACTTAGATCCTGCAGATCTTAACCAAGTAGACATAGATAAAACTTGGCAAGAATATCAACGAGCTATTGCATACTTAGCTGGAGAATATTATAAGTGGGCTGTAAGCAATGGAATTGCTAAGGAGCAAGCTAGAGTAATACTTCCAGAAGGTTTAACCAAAACTAGGCTATATATGAATGGAAGTCTACGTAGTTGGATACATTATATAGAATTACGTAGTGATAATGGAACTCAAAAAGAACATATGTTAATTGCTAAAGAATGTGCTAAAGTAATTAATCAAATCTTCCCAATGATGAAAACCCCGGAATAACTTCCGGGGTTTTTTTATTTAGATCTTTTTTTAGTTTTCGTAGACTTAGTAGCTTTACTGGCCTTGGAGGCCTTGGGTACTTTTACAGGACCCGTATTCTCCGTACTCCCTAGAGGTAAACCTATAGTAGGTTTACCACTAAGGCGATAGTAGGTATTATCTACCCTAAACTGTTGACCATATTCTTTGGGCACACTAGGATGATTTTTACCATAATCAAGTCCTCCATGAGGATATGGATGACCTTCTAAGGCAATTACCGCTGCTTTTCTAGTAGATTTTTTAGTTGCCATTATTTTGGGCTGTTAACAGGTTTTTCCTGTCCATAATCTAATTTTCTTCTAGAGGTATCTGGTTTGATACCTGCGTTAATACCGTTATATGTAGGTTTAAGTATATCATTTACTTCATCTACATCACGGCCAGTAACATTCCCATAGGTACTACGATTAACCATAATCCTATTTGAACCTAGAGGACCGGCCATATTAGTTTCTTCCACTATTGTTTGGAGCCATATTAGAAACTGTAATTCTCTTTAGAGGTGATCCTAAATGAGTAGAAGCTGGTCTATCAGGTCCTCCCATTGGATCTCCTAGAGTTGGCCCACCTGATACACGATAGTAGGTATCTGGATTCTTTAGATCATACTTATGAGTACCCTGAGTCATTCCGCTACCTGGCTTAGAGGTATTAGCCTCTGTTCCGCCGATTGGATCAAGTTTAAACTTCATTGGTACTGGCTTACCGCCTGTCTCGTTATTCATACCCATGTTAATCTCCTTATTTCTTTGCGCCCTGTTTCTTCATAATTGCTTTCTGAAGAGCAGGAGGAAGTTTCTTTTGTTTAGCGGTTAGACCCGCATCTTTTTTCATTGTATCTTTTTTCATAGCTTTTGCCATTTTAGATTTCCTTATAGTTGAGCTCTCTTGAAGAAAACTAGGAGCTATACTCATTTTTTTACAATATCATCTAGCTTTATTTCAAGCTGCATTTCTTCTTGCTCTGATATTTCGTCTGACTCTTCTGAGTCCTCTTCTTCACTTTCTGAATTAGCTAATTCCATCTCTTGATTAGAAAATTTCATATAACTATAAACAGCACTGACATAATAGTCTAGCTTAGAGAATTTATCTTGAAGCCAAGCAGGTAATTGTTGTTCGTCTTTTATCATAGGAAGAAGTTCTTGAGAAAATACAATAAGTTTTCTTAGTGTATTTTTAGCCATTTCTCCTTCATAATCATATTCTTTATTTTTCATTTTTTAGCCTTCTTAGGTTTATTAGACTTACCTGCACTAGATAAAGCAATGGCTACTGCTTGTTTTTGCGGATAGCCTTCTTTTACCATTTTACTTATGTTTGAAGAAATTGTTTTTTGTGACTTACCTTTTTTTAGTGGCATATTAACTCCTTATATTCTATATAACTGAATGTTTTTTGACAAAGTTAATTTTATTAATTTGTAAAAGCTCTTATGAATACTCTCAATCCAGAAGGTACTGAGCTATCGGTATACTGTATAGTATCATTTCCGCTATTATAAATAAAATCTACCCCATTAACTTGATCTACACCATTAAGAGAACTATATACATAGTTTAGGCTAGCAGGACTATTAGCACTTACTCTAACAAAGAAACAATTACTAGTTCCTGAACTCACATTAGTATTATACCTAGGCTGAAGATTTAATCCTAAAGCGCTATCTACGTAGGCTTTAGTAGCAGCATTACTAGCGCTTGTAGGAGGTCCTGACAGAGTTAACTCACCTGTCATAGTATCTCCTGCTTTAGATACCTTAGCACTGACATTACTTTGAACGGAGTTCAAATTAGCGTTTAAACTGGTATAAGTATTAAAATCATTAGCTAAAGCAGCTAAATATGTAGTATAATCATTACCTCTAGCAGAAAGTAGAGTAGCTCCATCATTGGCTAAGGCAGCTAAATATGTTACGTGATCATTCTGATGAGCTGTTAAGAGTGTGGCTCCGTCATTGGCTAAGGCAGCTAAATATGTTACGTGGTCATTCTGACGAGCCGTTAAGAGTGTGGCTCCGTCATTGGCTAAGGCAGCTAAATACGTTACGTGGTCATTCTGACGAGCAGAAAGTAGAGTAGCTCCATCATTTGCAGCTAATGTAGAATAAGTATTCCAATCATTACTACGCGCAGTTAGTAAGGTAGCTCCATCATTAGCGGCTAAAGTAGAATATGTAGACCAATCATTAGCTTGATAGTCTATAGTTCTAGCTATGTCATCAGCTGATGTTAAAGTACCTACTCCAACTCTAAACTTAGAGACAGATGCAGAAGCATAAATTAAATTAGCTAATAATGCGCTACTAGTTCCTGCTACTTGAATACCAGAGCCTTCAGCCAATGCATCTGTGCTATTCCAATTTATAATTATAGTTTTATCTTCGGTAGAGATATTTGATACATTTGCAGTAACGCTATCTCCTAGTATAAATAAATTACCTTCGATTACTAAATCTCTAGCAAAAGTTTTATTACTTGTAAATTTTACTGTAGAATCATTGATAATAGCATTGTAAGTATTATAATCATTACTTCTTGCAGTTAATAAAGTAGAATGATCGTTACCTTGCGCACTATTCCACGTTGCAAGGTCATTAGCATGCGCGGATAAAAGAGTAGAATGATCATTGCCTTGCGCACTATTCCACGTTGCAAGGTCATTAGCACGCGCGGATAAAAGAGTAGAATGATCATTACCCTGTGCGCTATTCCACGTTGCAAGGTCATTAGCATGCGCGGATAGAAGAGTAGAGTGATCATTACCACGTGCTGTGGCTAAAGTAACTCCATCGTTTGCTTGAGCAGCTAGATAAGTATTATAGTCATTAGCAGCAATTTGTAGATAAGTATTATAATCATTAGCAAAATACCAATTATTAGCAGTTGCTACGTTAGCCACAGCGTTAGGAGAAACAGTTAATCCTAAAACCTCTAAGTTACCAGTTATAAAAACATCTCCTGTTGTTATAGAACTACCTCTAACGCTTAATAGATAAGCATTAGCTGTTGGTAATATAGTTTGATTAGTTCTTCCGATACTAATACTATTACTAGAAATTAATAAACCAGGTCCGCCAGTAGTTGATTCTATGCTAAATACGTTTTCTGGTCTAGTCAAAACTATTGTAGAATATACTCCATATTTGAACAGCCCAGTACCATTTACAAAATAATTAGTAATTGAAAATTTACTATTGGCAGTATAACCATAAGCATTAGCGTTTGAGTCAAACCAACTATAGAAACTGCCTACATTAGCAGAATTAACACTTATATTAGAGAATATGTTTGACCCGGCTAGATGTCTAGATTCAATAGCAGCATTAGCTATTTGAGAAGAACCAATTACATTACTTCCAATTACTGAACTTGTTATTTTAGTTAATGCCATTGATTCTCCTTATCTAACATCGGGCAACATGCTTCCGTACATATTAGTCCCATCAGATACAAATGAAAACATATCTCTTCTACTAGCTGTAGTAGTAAGAGTAGGAGCGACTCCTGCCGGCCATTTAAATACACTATTCCAGTTTAGAGTGCGACCGCCTACCCCGTCTTGTATAACATGAAGTATGTAAGTTCCTACTCTCATATTACCGGGAGCCGCAACAGTCCTATTACCTCCAAGAGTTACAGTTGCTACTTGTCCTAAAAATAGATCCCAAGATATAGTAGCCCCATCTGTAAGAGTCTGTGTAGAGGCGTTCGCATAAGCAGTATTATATGAACCATATACTGTAAGTTGATGGTTACTGCTAAGAGTAGTGCTACCTACAGTTAGTTTACCATCGGTGTTAAATTTTAAGTTACCGCCTGTTGCTAATTTTGCATCAGTTATTGCAGAGTCTGCCACGATGGTAGAAGTTACAGAACCAGTCGGCGGCACTCCTACATCTACTATAAAAGGGCTACTGTTAGAATATTTCATATACATTCTAGCATTAGCAGCAGGTCCGCCCGTATATGTAGTGCTAAAGAATTCACCTATCTCATAAGTTCCTATATTAGCAACAGCATGTACTAAGTCTTTTTCTATACGATATCCTATACCGTATCTAGAAAGATTTTGTCCTAAAACAGAATTTTTATTGAAATTACTATCTACCTTATAAAGGGCTCCAGTTGTTGCATCTACATACAACATACCATTTGGAGGAGCGGTAGCTCCTCCTTCGTATGTTATATTTGTAGAGTTAGGTATGCCAGAACTATAAAAATTTTGTAATAAAGCAAACAGAGTTTCATTTATTTGAATTCTAGCAGTTCCTAAAGAGGTGCTCGATGTAGGTGTTGAAAATGTATTTGAACTTGGCATTACTTATGCTCCATCTGCTTTAATATCTACGGTAATACCTGTAACAGATACTCCATTGCTAGAATAGTATAGAGATATGCCGCATTGATTATTAGTTTTACCAGTAATAATTGGTACTACTGGATTTGTACCAGACGTTTGACTAACTGTTAGAGTAGGGACTACAGTAAATCCAGCAGCACCGTAATCTATAGTAGTATTACTAGAATTTATCGTATTACTAGTAGAAAATACTTTTCTAGTTAAGTTAACTGCATATCTAAGCTTATCCAATATAGTAGACACTTGTCCGGGTTTGGAATTTACTATAGAAACTCTAAGTTGGAAATGTCTAAAAGTAATATCAGATTCAGTTAAAGGAACCAAACCATCGTTGGTTGCAAATCCTACGAAAGCATTAGTATTAACTTGATTATTACCAGAGTAATAAACATTACTAGCAGTTGAATATCTTAAGTCTACGTTGTAAGATATAGAATTACTTGGCCCCTCAAAAGTAGATGTTAATCTGTCATTATACTGTGTTAAATTAACTAATGCATAAGAAGTAGCACTTCCACTTAAATTAGCTAATATATTGCTACCTGTAGACACTCCATTTGCAAAATAAGTATTACTAAATTGAATTATGCCTAAAGAAGAATTTGTCACACTAAGTATAAGGGCATAACTATTAGCGTTTGATACATCATTAACAAACTGTCCATAGTTCCATATAGCATAAACATTACCACTAGGACCTCCGCTTGTCAATGTTTTATTATCTGTATCATACGTTGCTATATTTAAAAACGTTGTAAGAGCGCTATCTTGAAAAAATCCAGGACTTTGTAAGGCGTCAGATACCCCAACGAGAACATTTTCTTTAAAATCATTATATGTTGAAGTAACACTTTGAATAACGTTTACACTAGATACTAACCTGCCAGTAATAAGTTGTCCTAAATCTCTTATTTGAGTATAATATACCGCATTAGCAGACGCATTAAGATCTGTAACGCCTACACCAACAGTAAATCCTGTAGAAGTACCATTAGAGTTATCAACTATACTTCTACCTGCTCCTGCTATTCCTCCATGAACAGAATTAGCAAAACTTGGATAATAATATTCAAAATAATTATTGTTAGTAGATCCAGATATATAATCATTTGCACCTGGATTATCCTCGCTGAACGCTCTAAAAGTAAATAGACTAGCTGGTCGTATAGTAGTTATAGTGTATACAGCTATATCAGATGCTTCACACTGATTACCTGTTGTATCTCTAGTTCTTAATAAGTAAGTAAAAGTACCATACTCTCTAACAGGCGCATTTAAGAAACTTACGTTAGCAAAAGCAGATCCTATACTTGTTGAGGATTCCCAGTTAGATTCTGTGACAGAACTATAAGTTCCTGTTAATTGTTTTATCTCAAATTGATATAAGTCTATTTCTAGAGGATCACCGTTTTGATCTCTAGGAACTGTCCAAGAGAATAAAATTTGATCTCCAAGTTGACTGGCTGAAAAACGGGTTACTCCGTCTGGTTTAGCAGTTTTACCCACTATATCTGCTGAGGTTTCTGTAGTAATACCTCTGATATCATTATTAAGAGGTGTAACTCTAGCATAAAAACGATAATTACCAGCAGAGGCACCTCTTTCTATATTATCAATCTTAAAATATAATTTTCCGTCTTCTGCTATACCGCTAGCAGACACTTTTACAGTAGTATAAGTAAGCAGATCAGCTCCAGAACTATTATCTTCTATTTTATAAGATATTTCATAGTCTGTAACAGATTGATTAACTATAGGAGTAAAATTTATAGTAGCTCTAACAGCAATACCAACTTGTTTATCTCTGTAAAGAGATTCAGATATTTGTAAATCTGTTACTTTTCCTATCGGTAAAGTATCAATATTTACCTGTTTAGTAGAATATGCGCTTTTTCTATTAAAACTATTCTTATTTCTAGCTCTTACAACATAACTTCCTGGGGCTATGTTTTTTATCTTTCCTTCTTTACTTATGTCTAAGGATTCAAAAGTTTTACTTAAACTTACGTTATATACTTTATAAGATCCTAATTCGTAAACTCCTGGATATATTGTGTTGTCATAGTCCAAAGTGAATGTATTAGCTGTAGCATTCAAATTTCCTACAGTGCCTTGAATATCATTAGATATATTTACGCCCGTAACTCCAGATATATTAGCAGTAAGCGATGTAGCAAATTTAACTCTGTAAATACAATTAGTAGTTAAATAGGAGTTATAACTAGGGCTTGAAGGATTGTAACTAGTCTCAGAAACAGCATAGATATTACCAGAAAATAAAGAAATATTATCTCCCGGTTCTATGATAGGGACAGTATAGTGGTTTGTTCTTACGGTAAGAACTTTTCCAGTTCCAGTCTGGACAGTAATATTAGATTTACTATCCCAAGTAAAAACACCTTGAGCTTGTTCTTGGTTATCAATATATACTGAAATTGCAGTCTTATATCTTGGTACTATGTTTATATTAACAGTAGAAGATCCTGCAACAGCTATAGCCTCAATATTAAAAGTCTTTGTAAATATATGTGAATATCCTTCTAGATACACGCTATTATTATTAAATTTAGTCTGATCTAAAAGTTGACTTATTTTTAGGTAGAAAGGAGGCTCAGGTAAACTATCTAATAAGAAAGTCTCTGGGTGGTTAGCGCTTACACTATTATTAACCTTTAAAGTATTATTACTTAAGTTAAAACTCTCTATAGGCATACTAATCTGCGTTACAATAGGATTATATCCTACATGTCCTATATCTGCACCCGTATCTGTTTTCTCATTAATAGGTATTCCTACATAATCAATACCCTTTAGGTTACCAAAAACAGCAGGGTCATCATTAACTAATAATACATTTTTATTAAAGTTTAAGTCTATTGCACTAGCTAATCCAGTAACAGTAAATTCTAAGTTACCATTTTTTATAGTTCTATCTCCAGTAACATCTACTCTATTTACTGATGTGCATAACAGAGGTATAGATCCTAGAAGGGTATTAAATCCATTTTTGCCTACCAGAGCTACTCCGATACCATTAGATATATTAGAAGTATTTTCTACGGTTATTGTTTTATATGCCATTACGATATGCCTTGTGCCAGCACTATTTCAGAGGGTTTAGCTAATTCCATTTCTGTAGCAATAGAAATTGGGTATCCGGTAGTATCAGTAGATGCATAAATCTCTAAGTCATACTGTACTGATCCATCTAAATTCTTTATAGGTCTAGGTATTACTTTTAATATAGGTGCAGGAGGTGGTATTAGAGGATTAGCTGTATCGGTATATTTAACAGGAACGTAACTAATAATGCTATCAGAATCTGTATATACGTTAGATACATATTCTGTAGCAGTTATAGTAACTAACTCATCAGTATCTCTTTCTACGTTTACTATCTTAAATAGTTTATCATTAGTGTTGGTATAGTAATTAGAAGGATCTACCTCTCCTAAAGACCATATATCACCTTTTACGGGAACATTATTAGAAGTAAAAGTACTAAAAGAAGCAAATGTTCTAGTTTGTGGTTTGTATACTTTTTGAACTGTAAGTTCAATAAGGTCTATGCCTGCATTAACATTAGAACTAGATACAGAACTATAAGTATTATTACATATATACAACTCTACTCTCTCTGTCTCTCTATTAATTACTCTCAAAGCTATGGGTTTAGTGTTCCCAGTTATGACAGAACCTGTAATAGCGGGACTAGTAAAGTGTTCTAGTATTACATTTCCAGTAGCTGTAGTAGCGTTAGCAAATACTCTTCCTCCGTAACCCCAAGCTATACCTCCTATTCTTTGAGATACTGCTATAACATCTCCAATGGTAGAGGTCATACCTTCAGCAGGCGTTTTAAAAGTAGCCTTTCTTCTGACATATTTGCTAGATGCTAATAAATACTGCCCAAACCTCATTGCCTGACTTCGTCTATCACAACCAGGTAAATCTATAGATTTTACATTTTCTATAGAATTAAGCTCAGATATAGCGGTAGGGTCGTCTATTCTTACTAACTCTCTACGAGAATGGTTTCTAGGCTCAAGATAAGATACCTCTACGCCTGTTAAAATTTCTGACTCTCTGATACCACTAATTAGTAAAGAGTTTTTTAAGATATTTGTCTCATTATATACAGCTACGGGTATTTCATCAGGAAGATCTACATTTAAGGAGATCTTTCCGCCAGAGTAGAACAGGATACCTCTAAATATAGCAGTAATCTGATTAATAATATCCATAACTTGTTTTTGGCTGTTAAGAGATATATTACAAGTAAATCTGCGCTCTATGATCTGAGTCCCTAAACTAACTCCAATTTGATTTTCTCTTACTGTGGTAAATTTACCTCTAGGTTTACTTCTAAAGGTGCCGTCTGCATATCCAGTGACTCCTGTAAATCTACCTGTCTTAGGGTCAACTGCATCACAATATTGAGCTATCTTGTAGAATTTAAACTTATCTATGTTACCTTCTGGTATTCCTAATCCGTAAGACTGGTTAGTTAATAAATCATATAGAACCCATATAGGATTCTGAGTCCATTTATAGACGAAAGTACCATCCCAGGATCCTTTATAAATTATGGGATTAGCTTCTGTAAGCTGAGTAGAAGATCCTGGATTTTCTAAGCTATATCCACAAGTAGTGTAAGAAAGAGCGCCAGAAGTAGGAGTTTCTAACTCTCTCCAATCAATTTCTCCTGTAGCTAATACAGGTTGATTATAATTACTAGGAACCTTTATTATAAGGCCTTTTACAAGCGAAGTAACAGTAGGAATAGAGCCTGAATATTCAGCAGTAGATTTTAAAGCAAATCCTAGCAGTGCTGTTCTAGGATAGACTTGTTTAGAGTTTTTTATCTCATCCCATCCAACAAACTGTATAGTATCTTGTATTTTAGAGCTATCTGAATCATCAGTAATTTTTTCAATTTTAAACTGATATCCGTTTCCACTCTTGACATTATCAGGTATAATAGCTGAGATTTGAAATTTAAAATTAGTATTAGTTTTTCCTGATATAGTTTTTTCTATTATTAAATCATCCCCGTTTTCGTCTTTAAGTATATTAGCTCCTGTATAGTCATAAATAGTTATTTTAACACCTACAGAGTAACCACTGACATTACCGTTGTTATCCATACTTTGTAGCCCAGAGATTAAGAAATTAAATTCTAAGCTATCCCAGGCGCTTTGACTTGTGTTTTGTGTAATAACTACTTTAGGTATACTCTCTAAATTACCCTTTTTAAGACTTACTGGGGAGTTTAGTCCTTGAGGTGTTACAGTTTTACCAGCAAATCTACCTAAACTAGCTGGCAATCCTTTACCCGTAACTGTCCCTGTTGACTGTGCCGTATAGAATAGTTCAGTATTTACAGTTCCGTCACCATCTATTTTTATTAAGTCGTCTATAGTAGATTCGTTAAATTCTATATCTTGAGGTCCATTAGGATTAATACGATATACTGGTCCCTCTCCTAAAGCTAAAGTGCCGAAGAAAATATCAGTAGAAAATAGAGAATTAGGCGCCTCCACAGCAGGAGCTGGAGAAGCTCCCTTTCCTCCACCCTTATTATGCACGCGAATGCCGTTGGCTATATAGGTATGATCATTTTCTACAGTAAAATTATATACTTTACTTTTACCTATATTTTTAATACCAATAATAGGTCTATAATATCCTAATCTATCAACTAAGACATCATCTATTTGTAAATTACCTATAGCTGTAAAAGCCATATTCTCATTTAAAACCCAGTGATTAGGTGTTATTTTAAAACTACCATTCCAAAAAGAAATATCTACTAGCTCATCTTCATCGTGCTCGAATATTTGAATGACTTTATTCTCTGATAGTTTACCATAATGATCAAAGCTAATTACTATATCATTTACTCGTATTTCTTCAATAGGTTTATTACCGCCAGGAATATCTATAAGGGTTCCTGCCGCGAAGCATCCTCCTTTACCTCCAGAGATAAAGGGCACATATCTACCGTTTATAATATAGTAAGATTTATACATAGCTTGATACATTAATTACATCACCTTTTTCGTGATTAATAGTATTTACATCCGCACTAATAATCTGGCCGCCAACTCTCAACATACCATAGTTTAAAGGTATAGAATTACTGCTGTCAACTGTATTTATTATACCATCGAAAGCATCATTATTTCTTCTATCCTGATCTGTTATACCTATATCAGATCTTTTTGGCTTAGGCATAATAGCTTGTATAACTGCGCCTAGAGCAAAGCTAATAACTGTTCCTACTATTGCTCTAGTAAAAGCTTGAGCAAAAGTAGCGCTTGTTATTGACCCAAGGAGTTCACTATTTCCACAAACTAAAGGAACTACGAAACAACCTGTTTGAGTTTCTGGTATTTCATCCTGCATTAACCAACTATCTGGAAAGGGTTTGAAATCTTGGGTAAGAAGAAGTGTTTTTGTTTTATCTATGGCAGGATAAAAATTTTGTATATAAGAAGTAAGATCAGATACTTTTTTAATATTTATAGCTACTTGAGCTATATCTTCTGGTTGTAATAAGGACTTATGAAAGCGAATATTATACATAAGCTGCCACACTAATTACATCAGTTTTTTCATGACTAATACTATTTACATCCGCGCTAATAATCTGTCCAGCGACTCTTAACATACCATAGTTGAGAGATATAGATTGATTGGGATGTATAGTATTTATCTGACTATCAAAAGCATCATTATTACGTCTATCCCCAGAATCAGCAGAATCCATACTTTTAATTTTAGGTTTAATAGGGACTAGAGTATTTGAAACTATATTTCCAACTGCACTAGCTATTCCTGCTGCTACGTAAGAACCTACTGTTCCTTGAAAAGCTGTAGTTCCTAGTCCAGCAGGACCTAATATAGTTTCTCCTAATACAGGAGTAGCAAACTGTTGAAATCCGTAAGCCCCCACCGCTGCAAAAGCTCCACTAATCAAACCTCTAACGAGCGCTTGTCCTAAACTAGCACCTTGTAATAAAGAGACTGTGGTAGATAATACAAAACTTACTGCAAAAGCAGATAGAGGATCTACTCCACTTCCTTTAAAAACAGGAACTAAATAATAAATCTCACCTTCTTTAGCTAAAAATAAAAATTCTTCATTAGATAGATAGCGATTATTATGAACTATAGCTATCTCTTCTAAAGAGCTGAATTTAACGTGTTTTACTAAACGTTCCAGCTCTGGGAATAGATTTAAAGAGTTTAAAAATAAAAAATAAATAGCGTCGGCTGTCATCTCTACTTGTTTGACGCCGTTGGTATAAGGTAATAGACTTTTATGAAAAGATACAGTTACACTAGACAAGATGTCGCTCTTCTAACTCTTCATACATAAGAGATTTTAGTTTTTTATCATACCAATAAATATAGAAACGGTTATTGAACCCTACTATAAACTTGTAGCAGTCGAAAACCGTACTAGCCATATCTTCTTCGCTAGGTATAGGATTATCACTTCCTGGATGAGAGTGAACTATACCCCACGTAGTATCTTCATATTGTAATAAACTAACAGGATCTAAGATAAAATTAGTTTTTGGAGATCCGCTGATATTTTTACAAGGCACATACTCCCAGTCAGTAGTTATTATACCGCATGCCTCCCTAGGATACTCATTAATAAAATGAGTAGTCATTTGATCTTTTAATTTTTCTAAAACTGATGCCATCTATAAATATCCACCGTATATTGTTTATAATATCTACCGTAAGGAGCTATCCAACTGTTATTACCTATCATAGTTTGTAGAATTTTATCTTTACCAAGATAGAGAGCGCAGTGATTAGCAATATTGGTAGTTCCAATAGACATAATAATCATATCGTATTCTTTCGGAGTTTTAACAGACCTAAACCCAGCTCTCTCAGCACTAGGCTTACCAAACAAATGGTTATTAGTTTCTATATACCATTTTTCTTCTGGATTACTACAAAAATCTGCAGTAGATAGAGATATCTCTATACATAATTCGTGTTTATATACCCATCGAACGAGATTAAAACAATCTATACCTGTATCTGGATTATCTCCTAAATGTTTATAGGGAAATCCTTCGTATTTTAAATATCTTTCCATCTAATTATATACTTTATCTTATCTCTATATTCTTGATTAAGTTCATCAATTTTTATGTATTTTCTATGATGAATAAATCTATTTAATCCAATATAAACACCGAAATGTTGTGGTCTAATATCTCGCAATTTAAAAAGAATAATATCAAATTCTTGTATATCTGAAAGATTTACTAATTTTGCTTGATTAAGCGTAATAAATCTATCTATATCTTCGTAAGATACTGAAGAGCCCCAGTTATGTTTGAAATGATACTGAGCCATCTCTTCGATACCTTGAATATGGTATCCTTGATCTTCACATATCTTCTCTATAAGAGTCAAACAGTTATAAGTTTCATAGGGCAGGTGTAAGTATGTAGTCCAATCCATTATCTTGGTAAAGTTCCTCCTGTGCCGGGAAATCCTCCAAAATGAAATTGATTACCGCGTAATTCACAAGCCTGTAAATTTTTAGCACATACGTCTTCTGACAAAGTGTATACAGTCTCATTACGAATATTAAAAAATCCATTAGCCGTAGCTCCGTCTGCTAATAAAGTTCCATTAGATACAATTAAAGTGTTAGATCCAGGTATGAGACCTGTTCCGCCAGTAGGATACTGACATTCACTTCCTTTATACACCCAAGGACAAACATTCTTATAGAATTTACGTCTAGGTAATTGTAATTTAAAATACTGTAACCAACTGGTTAATGAAAATGTTGCAGTTTGCTCATTTAATTCACTAAGACTATCAATTTTAAAAGTATCTAGCACATAGTTTTCAGAATCACGTTCTTGATTTACTATAAATACGTTAGATCCTGGTATAAAATTAGCGCCTACATCTGTATTACATACTAGATATGGGTGATTAATAGCTACTATTTCAAATTTATTAGAACCTGTCACACTATTGGTAATAATATCTCCTACTCTATAAGGTAAAGTAGTTATCATATTAATTAAATTACTTGAAGATCCATTATAAAATTCATTAGATACGGTGCTGTATTCAGGCCATACATCGAGAAAATTGGCAAAAGTAGTTTTTATCTCTACAACAGCGCCAAGTAAATCTCTGGAATCTTGTTTTAACCTAGTCCAAGTCCCTCCTGTAGATAAAGTGGAATCATAATCAAATGCTGCATTAAGACCTCTAGCTTCTCTTACACTAGCATCGTAACTACCATGTGAAGGAACTGTTCTAGGATCTATGCCGTTTACTAATTCTCCGTTAACATAAGCAGTGGTAGATCCTGTACTATTATTACCTACAAGAAATGGGTTTTCTACAAGAGATCCTATAAGATTATCAAAGTTAGATACTGTAATAGATAGGTCATTTATTTTACCAGACGAATCTGTGCTTAAGACACCGCTGTTAATAGGATATGGTATAAACTCCTGACCACCCATATGAACTCTATAGTTTATGTCTGAGATATAATCTCCGCGAATTTCAGCGAATTTAAATGGAAAACTATAAGGCCAGACAAGTCCTGCTCCGTCTCCACTTGGATTACCATATTCATTAGTAGGATACCACTCTCCAGGATAATATATAGTATATAGTCTAACCAGCGGCTTTTGCTCAAAACTATTCTTCTCTTTAATAAACTTGCTTACGTTAATAGCACTAACCGTAGCAGTTCCTGTAGTTTGTTGAGTGTAAGTAGAAGTAGTGTTGCCTATGTCATGAGTATTAGAACTAGTAGTCTTAACTATGTAGTTACTAAATATCTGTTCACCAACATGAAATTCAGCAATCGTATTAGATAGTTTTACCTTAATATTACTAGTAGCTACATCTACATTGGCTATGATTGCCTCTGTTAGAGAAGTAACGCCTATAATAGTATTACCGGCCTTAAACCCTGTAGTTGTATTTACTTTTAATATGTAGTCGTAGTTTCTAGAAGTCATTAACTAAATACCTCTTTTAGCTTCATGCTAACAGTATAGAAATTTTGAGAAGGTTGTGATCCAGAACTAGCCACATGAGTAGTCTGAACAGGACCGTCAAAACGAACAGTTACAGAGCCGCTATCATTAATATGGCTAAGATCGAATACAAAAGATTCATAATCACCACTTCTAGCATTATAGAAATTATCTATAGCTATTTTATGAACTCCAGATATGTTTGTATAGGTAAGATTATAATTACGACGAGGACGACGACTGCGCAGACGTCTAGTCTCATATCCTGCCTGACTCTCGAAAGTTAAAGTATCAAATTGTTTATCAGTAGAGAAGCCACGATCTGGTTTTCTATCAGACATAGTAGTAAATCTTTCTACTTGCGTAGAGGTGCCGGAAAAAACTCGGATATCTAAATTAGCAACATTTGAAGCTAGTGCCGGAGATATATCTATACCATAACTACCTAAGGTAGAACTTGGAAAAGTATATGCTGATGGATTTTGAACGACACCGTCTACAGATACCATCATCTGATTTGCCTCAGCAGGAGTTCCTGTGATAGCCCATGCAGTTCTAGACCCATTTATCTGATAATTATTTCCATTATAACTAAGAACTGAGCTATTACTATAAAATATAGGAGAGATCTGAAGACTATCTTTAGTTATTTTCAGAAAATCTGGCACTGCTAAAGTTTTTATCTCTAGACTCGTAGCGCCTGGAGCTACTATAAAATTAACCGTTCCTTTATTATTAGATAGAGTATAACTATTATAGGCCTGAACTATTCCGTCAACTACTATAGCGACTTCGGCCGGAGTGCCGACATAGCGGCCTATATTAAAACTAGTAGTCAAACCTGTAGAAGTATAGGTAACACTACTTACTATGGAATAGTTATCTGGGGATACATTTGCTCCACTAGGATAATAGGATACCATTACATACCTCTCAAGGTCTTACGAATTGGACCGTTATTCTGAATATCTCTTACTACTATATCTACTATCATATCTCTTCCGTTTACAGATACCTTCGGAGTTCCCACTACTTCTTGTGAGGTTCCTTGATTATTTACATTTACCATAACATTTCCTGGAGCAGTTTGTCCAGTTGCATTCATCTGATTAAGGGTTTGTCCTCCTATGGCCATAGCGGCTGGACGACGAATGACAAACTCACCAGGTTCCAATAGTGCGGGAACTCGGTCTCTTAGACCCGCATATCCGCCAGCGGCCATGTGTTTTACAGGTCCTCCTATAGCACTTCCTGTACCTATAACACCAGGCGCTACGATACCTACGCCTGTAGGTGTTGCGTTTAATCCACTGAACAAATTGCCTATACTACTAAAAAATCCACTTACTCCAGCTCCTGTCATACCAGTAGCTCCCATAAGTCCAGAGCTTAATCCTCCTGCTAAAGCATTTGAAATAGGTTCTGCTACTGTTTTCTTAATAATAGCTTTTTGTATCTCAGTAGCAAGACTAAACATAAAATCTCTGAATACCTGCTTAGCAGTTTTAGTTCCATTTATTACGTCTGTTAGCATTGTTGTAATAAAGTCTGTAGTCTTATTTCTAAAAATATCTATAGAATCTGCTAAAGCTACAAAAAGATTATCGCTTTTAAGAGCTGCTATTTGTTTTAATAATCTTAGCTCTGCCTCTTGTCTTTCTTTTTGTTGCAAGAGTCTATCTCTTTCATTTTTTAGTTCTTGGTTTCTAATATTTAAACGATTTTCAGCTAACACTTTTTCATCTAGGGCAGCTTGTGTGGCATCCTTTGCTCTAGCAGTTGCTGCTGCGGTTTCCTCTGCTAGGCCGCCTAATCTAGCGTCTCTAATTTGGCTCTGTAGTCCAGCTTGCTCATATAGACCTTGTCTTTCGGTGGCTCTTTGAGTTATTCCCGCAGCTGTAGATTCTCTTATACCTTGTAGTTGTGCATTTGTCGTACTACGTATTATGTCTCTTTGAGCACCTAAATCAGACTGATAGTTTGTGCCTACTGCTATTCCTGATCGTAAGCTTTTAGAAAATTCACTTGCTACTTTCTCGACTTCAGTATTAAAGTCAGCGGTTCCTAATCTTAGATTTGGGTCTTGTACTTGCACAGTTCTAATAGCTTGATCTTTAGCAAAAACATCAGCTATTGCTTTAGAATGTCTATCAAATATATCAGCTTGCGCTTTAATTTGTCTAGCTCTTTCTTCAACAAGATCAAGTTCTAATTTTTGTATTGCTGCTTGAGATTGTATCTGTGTAATAGCCAAGGTTTGTTGAGCTTCAGCAAGGGTATCTTCTCTAGTTAAAGAACTAACTCTATTTATATTTTCTGTTCTCTGCAATTCATATTCGGCCTGTATTCTAGCAGCCTCTATTTGACCTCTTCTTTTAACAATTTCTTCTTCTTTTTGTGCTACCTGGACTTTTTTCGCAGCACTATCTACTTCTTTTTGTGCTGCTTCAAGATTTTTCTGAGCAGCGTTATCATAGTCTACAACAGTTTGTGATAATGCAGATTCTAATTCAATAATCTGTTTTTGGAATTGAAGCTGTTCTTGTGCTTGAGGGTTAGTTAATCCAGCAAAAGCTTCGCCCAGGCCTAATTTTGCCTCTACAGGTAATAGCTGCTGTTGGGCTCTACCAGCTATAAAAATCTTGAGACTCTCTGCTTCTACATCTCTTAGCTGCTGTCGAACTTCTAAAAGCTGTTTTGCTCTTTCGATTTTAGCTACTTCAATCTCTAAAAGAGTTTTTTCTTTTTCTAATCTTTTGACACCTGCTTCTCCACGAGCTGCAGTTAATTCTACATTAAGTCTTTGTTTAGTAGCAGATATCTGACCTTTTAGATTTTCAAGAGCATTGTCAGCTTGCACTCTAGCGACGGTATTTTGTTGTATCTGTATCTCTAGTTGATTCCTTAACTCTTGAGTTCTACGCTCTGTTGTAACTCTTAAGTCTTCCATCTGACGAGTAAAAGCTACAGCTTCACCAGTAAGAGCCTTTTGTTGATTATTTGCGTTTTCTATCTCTTTGTTTAATATCGCATAAGAAGCTCTAGCATCTTCTAATTGTTTATACTGTTCGGCAGTAATATTAAGTCCCCTTCTTGAGGCCTCGTCTTGTGCTCTCTCTAGCACAACTATCTCAGATAAGTTTCTCTGCCTATCATTTTCTAGTTCCTTAATAGTTTTAGTAGAGTTTACTATATTAGATAAGAACTGTAATTGATTAGTTTTTTGTTGATCCCCTGTAAGAGCTATCTGTCCCGTATTAGACACTGTACCAGTTCTAGCAAGAGTTCCAGCTGCTTGAATAGACCCTGTAAAAGCATCTTTAAGATCTTTTGCAACTACCTCAAGAGAGGCAAGCCTATCTCTTAATACTGTAAAACGATCTATAGCATTTTGTATATCTGCAAGTTGTGAATCGTTAAACGGATTGATTTCTAATTCTCTAGTTAAAGCTTTTAGCTCTCTTTGAAGATTAGCTATACCAGCAGATATTGTATCAGCAGAGACTGTTCCAGACATCATATCTTTGTTCAGTCTTCCTATAGCTAGATTAGAATTTATTGCAGCTGTCTCAAAAACTGTAAAACCGTCTTTTTCTACTTTTTGAAGAGTTGTAGTTAAGACTACTCCGCTTGCGCCTATCTGTTTTATAGTAACCTTACTTTGTTCATCAACTCTTGTTAATCCTCTAACTACTTGATCTACTGCTTCTGTAGGTCCAATACTTAATCTTTTTTGGAATTCTTCTGCTAACTTTTTATTATTATTTAATATTGTTTGATTTGCATACCCATATGCTCCAACTATACTATCAAAATATTTTAAGTATTGTATTTCTTGATCTTCTAATATTTTTATGGTTAATCTATATTGTTCTATTTTATCCTTATCTTGTTCTTGGATTGCTAGTTTCTCAAAAGCTGTTCTCTGACTTGCATATTGTGCAACTATCTGATTTCTCATGACTTCTGTAGTTAAAAGATCTATTTCTAATTTTTTATTAGCAGCAGCAGCGGCTATAGCACGCTGACGTTCAGCGTTAATTTCTGCTTCTGGACGCGGATTACTCTGTCTTCTAGAGCTACTAGTTTGTTGATTTATTTCAGATAAACGTCTCTGATAAGCGGTTTCTATAGCCTGAAAT
>Ga0208784_1000289_pt1 | contig 25424 bp, 24 predicted proteins | sample DEB19_08_DNA_FD_184531 | JGI IMG/M metagenome (GOLD analysis project Ga0208784, IMG submission 184531) | Aqueous microbial communities from the Delaware River and Bay under freshwater to marine salinity gradient to study organic matter... | ecosystem: Environmental > Aquatic > Marine > Coastal ... | reverse complement strand
AATTGGAATATTCCTCGAAATATTCTTTCAAACATAACTCTTCAATGTATGTCACATCAAGAGGAATTTGAATTAATGAAGTTTTGAATATTCCTGTTATTCGTTTTTTTACCGATTCTATAAAAATACAATAAACTAACATTTGTTTTTTTTCATTTAATTTATCACATATCAAATGATGAAGTGAAAAACGATTAACTCCAGGAGTTCCTTTCAAAGCTGAAATGTAATTGGATAGAGTACCTTTGATTCCTGATTTGGAATTAGATTTTCCTATTTTTAGAATTTTTTTGGACCCATCTTGTGAAACTTCGATAAAAAAATAAACTCTTCCTCTTTTGTCATTGAGACGTTCCCGTTTCATAATCCAATCAAAAGACAATTCACCATCTTTTTTTTGAAATTGGCCGACGTACTCTAACCGATTAGTTTTGATAATTTTATCTACAAAAGACATTGATATTTGGGATTACTTTCCCAAATAATCGGATAATCTTTTCATTAAGTCAACTGACTTTCCAATTGAGTCTCCCGCAATCCTTTCGGATTTTGCTCTTTTTTCTTCTTCTAAATTTTCTTCGTAGTTAAATCTATCTTCAGGGTTTTTAAACAAATAAGCCCCTGGAGTAGATGGTGAAGATACAAGGTCAAAACAAATTAATTCAAAATCATCTTGAACTTCGTTTTGTTCTCCCACTTTTTTCAAAGACCCAACACCACGAGAAGATATTCCAAGAGTCACCCCTTGTCTTAGATAGTTTGCAGCTAAATCTCCTTTTGTTGAACAAACTCCTCTTTCGTGGAAACCTGGACTTGTTAATAATTTTAATTTTCCCATCAATACAGGACCATCCCACCATATTTCATTAATAATGTGTGAAACCCTATCAAGGTCAATTAAAGACGACTCAGGGTGATTTAATTCAGAAAGTGAAGTACCTTTCGCGATTGCCTTTTTATAGTTCTCAGCTTCACGCTTAAGTATTCTTTCAGGATATATTCTACCATTCCTATTAGGAGTGTTATATTTTTGAAGAACCGCATAAAATTCAAAAGGTTTAGAGTAGTCAGACAAATCTTTTTGTTCTCTGAGAACTTTTGAATTGAATTCGTGTTTTGGGGATATATATCCCGCATCGTATTCAATCAAAATTCCTTTTTGATTGATTTGACCTGGCTTTAATATTGGAAGTTCCATTTAATATTTTTTATTATAAATATTAAACTTCTCCCAAATTAACACCTACCTTTTCGATTTTTGTTGTTTTTCTCAAATGAAATTTAAAATACGAGTTATTATAAAAGTTTTCTTCGATTATTTTTTTACTCAGATTTTTTAAAGTATCTTTTAATTTTTTTGATTTGAAATTATCTTGGGTTTCGTTTGTGAATAATGTTACTTCCAAATTTAAAAAAGATTTTTTTCCTTTATTCAAACCACTTGAACGTAAGTCCATATCAACAATGAACTTGTTATCGAACATATTTTTATCAACGTGTTCATAGATGGTGTGTTTTATCGCTCTGTTTAAATTGAGAACTATTCTTTGCCAGTTATCATTGTTAGTTTTTGGTTCAACCCAAGTTTGGATATTGAGATAAACCGATTTGAAATTGATTGAATCAACTGTTCCATAACTCACTTTCACGGTCCGAAACCCCAAAATTTTTGACGTTTTTCCTTTTTTCATTACTTTTCATACACTTAAAGTTTATTTTATAGAAAATTAGTTATATTTATAATTAAAATCAAAAAATATTGTGTTTTTAATTAAAAAAAAATCTATACCCACATCCAATAATTTTTCCTATACTTTCATATGATTATAATTAAACTGCACAGGAAAATTTCTATTGAAAAAGCTCTTAAGGACTACAAAAGTAAAGTAATCAAAACAAGACAACTAACTGAATTGGTTAATAGAACTGAGTACAAAAAGAAATCTGTTTTAAAAAGAGAACAACTTAAAAAAGCTATTTACGTACAAAAAAATTATAGAAAAAAGAAAGATTAAAGATTTTCTCTTAAATTTTTCATCTTAATATAAGATACCTTATCAAAAGTTTCGTTTTCCACCTTCTTAATTGTTTCTTCAATTTTTTCTTTTATTGAATCGTCCTCGGCGGTTTCTATCAAGGTTTTTAATTTTTCTAAAGTTTCTTCTTTCACGACAGAAAACTTTTCATTAAGTTCTTCATCTTTGGTATTAAGAAGTTCGAAGAATTCTTTCTTCTCACTCTCATTTAAGTTTTCAATATGTTGTTGAATTGTTTTATTAGCAATTGAAACCATAGATGAAATAGGGAGATTTAAAATTTCTTTAGTATCTTTCTTTTGCTCTTTTTGTAAATTTTCTTTAATGAATTTTCTACTTTCTATTTTGGTTTCTAATTTTGTGATATCACCAAAAAACAAATTATCAATATGATGGTATTCATTTTCACAAACAACTTCACTTGATTCAACCCAAAGTTGTATTTTTATAAAGTCGTCCGATTTAAGTTTATTAATTGTGTTTTCAAAAATTCTAACACATTCATTAATGTAATCATCAACTAAATCTTTTTTTAATCCTTTTTTAGAATTCAATTCATCATACAAATAAAACAATTTAGAGATATTTTTATTTTCTAAAATATTCTTTTTGAAGAACTTTAATTTTTTAGGTAAAGTTTTATCGACATATGATTCGATTAATAACTTTTCTATTTTCGATTTTAAAAGACCAAACTTATTCATATAATTTTTTTATATAAATATTAGTCACCAAGAAGTTTTTCCAATTGTTTTTCCATTTCACCTAAATGATTTCTTGCCTTAGACAAATCTATATAATCTTTGTCATCAAAAAAACCATTATTTTCACTCTCTAAAAGTATATTGTAGTTATTTTTTTCTACTCCTTCAGGGGTAACTCCCGCTTCTCCTCCTGGTTCAGGACCTGGAGGTGGTGGAGGCGATGGAATTTCTCCTCCTGATGGTTCCCCTCCGCCAGGTGGGGGTGGAGGTGTTGCTGCCGCTTCTGATGAAGTTGTGGTACCCGTTTTAGTTGAATATAACTTGTCTGTGTTGTCAAAAATACCTGTATGAGGAATAATTGATGCAGTGTTAGTTAATTCAGCACCAACCGCCTTTTCAATACGTTGTTGTTGTAAATCTGTTTTTATTTCATCATCAGACATTCCCATAATATGTTTCTTAGCCCAAGAAACAGATGTGGGTGCGATACCTTCAATTGCGGTAACACAATTTTTATATAAATCAACTTTCTCTTTCCAAACATCAATTTTTAGTAAATCTGCTTGTGTCGATGGATTGGTTAATGCCAATGTGAAATTACTTAATTCATCTTCAAATCCAAGTAAGAATAGATGTATAATAGCAATTTTATTTAGTTCGGCAATCATAGATTTTTGAATTCTATTAATAGTTCTTGCAAATCTAATATCTAAAAGTGAAAGATTTTTTCCGTCACCAACAGGTTCTTCAAAACCCAAATATGCTTTAGGTATACGAAGAGCTGTAACTAATTTCTTTTGAATGTACTCAATGTCGGCAATTTCAGAGAGATTCTGAGCTCCTGGTAAGGTATCGATTGGATTAGTTGCCAGGGGGTCACGAACAGGAATAAAGTAATCTTGGTCAACCGCCATTTGGTTAAAACGTAAATCTACATTACCTGTTTGACTATCAACAACCTGACTTCTTTTGAATTTGTTTGCAACGCGTTGTACATATGCTTCAACATCCTTATCATCCATATTACCAACAAAAACTTTAAATACACGTCTTTCAGGTGCTCTTGACGTTCGATAAATTAACATCGCGTCCTCAGATAACAAAAGTTGTTTCCAAATACGTCTTGCTTTTTCCAACATAGATGTACCATAAGGAAGTTTTCTATCGTCACCTAATAATCTAAAATGAGCCATCTCCCAAGAGTTAAACTCCATATCCTTAGCCTTCCACTTAAATCTCAAACCCTTGTTTTCAGGAAGTTCGTCCACATTATGTGCTTTTGCAGGCATACCTCGTTCCAAACGTTCTATTTCAATATTTGGAAGTTGCATACAACCAATAATACCTCTTTCAGGGTCGAGTTTTAAGTAAACAAAATTGTCCCCATATTTACAAGTATTTCTTGTCCACATAGGTAGATTTGTATTGATATCTAATTTGTTATTAAACAAATCAATTAATATTGATTTAATACGTTTCGATTCAGAATATATCTGAAGCATATAACCATTTTGGTCAACCGTAGTAGATTCCTCACCATATATGTCTAAAGCGGCAGAAATTTCGGGTGTATTATGTGAAAATATAGTGTCAGTCGCAAAATTTTTATATCCTGGCACTGACATATCATAAACGGGAACAATACCATAAGGTTCAATTGACACTATTTTATGGTTCAATTTTATTGTATCATTTTTTGTCCTTGCTGTGGAATATATTGATTTTTGAATTCCATATGCTTCTAAAAATGTACTCCAATCTTTATAACCATTTGCTACTATGTCCCTTTGTAATTTACGATAGGATACATTCAACTCTTTAGCGGTTCCTTTTAATGTTTTGATTTTTCTTGCGGTTTCAATTATATTATCCCATCCTATATTGATAAAAGCAGGATTATTTTTGCCTCTTCTTCTTCCACCCCAAATTAATTTACCTTTTCGTTTTGCCACTTCAGACATTTTTTGTCTATATTGAAGGTTAGACCATAACTTTTCATTATTTAATCTCGCGTGATATGCTCTGTGTTCTGAAATGGTCATAATTTGTAGATTTTCTGGTAAATTGTTTTTACCATTAAAATCGACGTGGTGAACTTCTTCATTTTCTTTTACTTTGGTTTCATAAAACCATTCCGCTATAAGATTATGTTCTGAAATCCAACCATTATGTCCTTCATCAGAATTACAAGTATAAACCCAATTATATTTTTCATTATTGTAAAAAGATTTACGATAAAATGGCATCATAGAATCACCAGGTTTTAAATTCATAACCCTTTCGAAAGAACCATCTCTTTTCATAAATTGATGTTCCCAAGTTGCAATAATGTGTGACCCATCATCAAAAGTTAATTTATAAGTCATTTCATCGCGTGTATAATGAGCGTTTCTTGCTTTAGCCGGCACAACTTTTTTTAAGTTGTGGTCATAAGCATATGTTATAAACTCATAATCTCTTCCTTTATCCGCCAATTCTTTGATTGTAATAAAACCATTAGGGGTTGCAATTTTTGTATCCCCAAAAATACAATATTCCATCGATTCATAATCATAAAACGACGCTAATCTTGTTGGCTCATAATAAACTGCTTGAGTGTATAAGTTACTTTCAATTTTAGCCCATTGATTGGATAGATAATATGTTTGTTGAGCTTGAAGTTTTTCTTTTTCAAACTCATCTTTAGAAGTTGTTTTTAAAAGTTCTTTTTTATCGAAATCGTATACAGGATAATCTTGATTTAATAGAGAATTGGGTCCAAATGCTTTGGATAATCGTTGCCATACGGTCAAATCTTTTTTTTGTTGTTCTGACATAGATGAAATTTATGTAATTAAATCAATAATTAAATAGTTATTTATTTGGCTTTGTTTTTGGTTGATTTATTTTTTCATCCCCACCTACTTTTACGTTACTAACCCCTTGATTTGCAACAACCATCCTCGAACCATTTAATTTGTTTCCGGATTTTTTCCTTTGAACTAGTCCCATAACTCTTATAAATATTAACGTTTACCAAATAACCAACCATATTTAAGATAGTCGTCTTTGGATACATTATGTTGATTAAACTGATTCATTTGTTGATTTAGATTTGGCATTACAGGGTCAAAAAATAAAGTTTTGTTATTTTCAACATTTTCAGTCACGGTCCAGGAATTAAGCATCGCTTTTGTTTGTTCAGTTACCTTTGTTAAATTACTGAATGATGATTCTGCAACATACGTTGCCATAGCAATTGCCATAATTAAATCATCGTGATGACCCTTTTGATGGTCTGGTCTTCCGTTTATATAAACAAACGTATTCATTTGATTGAATAATCGATTACTATAAATCTTGAATTTATATCTCAATGATTCTTCAAACGATGCAATTATTTGTACACGTTTATTATTAAAGTTGATTCCGGGTATTTTTTCTGCGGCCTTGGGGTCATATTTCCATTTATTAGAAACGTCGATTCCGTCCACATAAAGATTTTTATATCCCATTTCTTGAAGTTTTCTTGCGGTTGAAACTCCCATACCTCCTGTAATATCTATAACGATAAATGCAGAATACATATTCCCCCACTTATAGGCAATTTCCGCCATCGTATCAGGAGGTAACTTACCTTCAAATTCTAAAACTTGTTCTCGTTCGTCAAAATCAATAATTTGAATTGTAGAAAAATCTTCACTATCACCTCTACTAACATCTACACCCATAACATATCTATGACCTTGAACAGGTTCTTTCCATATCCATAGTTGGTTACTTATCATTTTGGCTTGTGGTTCTCGTATTAAATTTTCTTTGAGTCCCATCATCATTTTTGATTCAAAAACATTGTCACCCGAACCTAAAAAATTACATTCTAACTCTTGAGATATTTTTCTTTTATCAAATTTTAATTTTTTTGCCATTTTCTCAAACCAATCTGATGTTGGTTTGTATCCGTTGTCCATCAACTTTCTTAATTCAATATAGTTTCTGTCGTCAAAAGGTATGACAGACCAATCTATTATGTCAACTTCTTTATAATCTTCTTTGTTTAAGAAATAATGTATTAAATCATCTACTTTTATCAAATGTAAATCTTTAGTATAACGAGGGTCTCTAAACCAAAACATTTCAGAAATTTTGAAGTCATTCATACTTCTAAGTGCTTGGTCGTAAATTTCGTAATAGATTGGGTCAAATCCGTTTGGAGTAGAAATTACAATAACTTTACCCCCTGTTGATAAAGAAGCCATACAAGCCGCCCAAAAATCAGAATCGGCTTCAATATATGCCGCTTCGTCGAATATTAATATTGTTGGTGTATAACCACGTAACGCATCTGCGGAAGTTGCAACCGCCTTAACTTCACAATTATTATTAAGTTTGTAATGTCTTTGTGAATTTTTTTCAGGTGAAAAATCAATACCCGTCCACTTTGGCCATTGACCCACAAAACCTCTAATTTTATTCGCCATTTCAACAGCGGTGTCTAACTTATTGGCAATTATTAATATTTTTTCAGGTTTTTCTTTTTTAGCAAAAACTAATTTTTTCGAACTCCAAGCCGCGGTTACCGTAGATACACCAGCTTGTCTATATTTGAGAGCGATGTTTTCATTATATTTTTCATAATCCTCTAATAAACTAACTTGGTCGGGGAAAAGTTCCAAAGGAACATATTTCGATACCGTATTGTCATATGTTTGTAGGTATGTACGTAAAGCATATGGAGTATCTTTTTGACACTTCACGTATTCTAAAATAAGTTGTTCTCTAGTTAGATTTGACATCTATTGTATAAATACTACAGAAAAGTTTTAGGAAGTAAAATTACTTCATTCCCTTCTTCCTCAACATAGTTTCTATTTCAGAAACCATTCTATCAACCGCCTTCATAGCCGAGGGTTCCCCTTTTAATATGGCTTTTGCTAACTTGACAAATTCAGGGGCGGATATTTTAACAAATTTATGAAAAAGATAATTTTGTATTTCAGCTTTATCTTCATCAAATAGTCTTTCAGGAAATGCCGCTCTGAACTTTTCATAGAATACAGGACCTAAACGAGAATCCCATATTTCACCAGGTAAAGTGTCTTCAGCACCCATAACCATTTTTGCTTGTTCAGGACTTTCAAATCCGTGAGTCGCAATACAATCCATAAACGCTTTGTCCATTTCGTGTAATAACAATGGTAGAATCGGAGCAGCTGCGGTAATTGTTGGAGGTGATGTTTTGGTATTACACCAACCTTGTGCTAATTGACCTCCTCCTCCACCTCCTGAACCTGCCGCCATACCCTCCATATTTGGGTATAACCAATACAAATGTTCTAATATTGATTGGGTAACACCATAAAGTTCCATAAGTTCAGGGTCCAATCTATTAATCTCATCTTGTATAAAAAAATACATATGACCTGATTTGAATGCCGAACCTTGGATTAAAGAGTTGATAAATTTTCTTTTAGCTTTTTCTAAGTTGAATTTTTCCATAGCATCGGTAAAATCTTCAAGTTCCTCGGTATGTTTCTGAGATTTTTTGAAAATTTTTTCGATATCTTCTTTTTTTGGTTGTTCAGGTTTTGACCTCATTTTGGATTTAGCTTCCTGAGGTATTGTACCACCCAAAGTCACCTTGAATTGGAATTTATCTTTAGGTATTTTCTTTTCCTTTGTAAATAAATCAATTGCGAGGTTTTCTAAATATTGTTTGTTTTGTTGTTCAATTTCAGCAATTTTTCTCATTCCGTTCATTCCGATTGACATCAATTGCATTAATGGATTTCTTGATTGAAGAACTCCTGAATCGTCTCCTAAATATCTTTTAACTTTATCTACAGAATCTTTAAATCTTTTTGATGCTACAAGTTCTATGAAATCTCTATCTTGTTCAGGAACCGAAGGGTGTCCGTGAAAAGGAGTTTGTTTCTGAGTAATTTGTCTTTCGATACCTGGTTCCATTCTCTCAGGACCTTCGTAATCAATTGGTGCTTCATTAACAATGTTTTTCATTTGTCGTAATGTTTCTCTTTCTTTCTTAGTTAAATTTTCAGAAATAAGTTTTTTTTCTATGTCTTTTCTTAAGCTCATTTTACTTTTTAAATTGAAGTCCTAGTTCATCAAAACTAAACCATTTAGGAAGTTTTTCTTTATCTGCTCTTGGAACTGGTTCCACATCGGGTGCTGGTTGATAAGGGTCGTCTGGGTCAATTGTAGGACCAGGTTTTGTAATTGGTCTTTTTGGTTTTACAATAACATCATCATCCTCTTCCCCCGCTCTTGGAACTGGTTCCACATCGGGTGCTGGTTGATAAGGGTCATCTGGGTCAATATTTGGGCCAGGTTTTGTAGTAGGTTTTGATGGTTTTACAATTACATCATCTTCCTCTTCTTCCCAAGCTTCTAATAAATTAAGTAATTCTTTCTTAGAAATCTTGGCGGGAATATGAGATTCAACCATTTTACTTATTTCTTTTTCAAGTTCTTCATAAACAGGGTTGATAGTCATTTTACTAACTTTTTCTTTAGTAAGATTATTATAACCTTTACCAACCATATCCATATAATTTTCTTTGGATTCAACTTTTTTTGGTAACCCTTTGTGTTTTGTTGAAGCAAAATCTTCTAAATCTTTTTCTGACATTGATTTAGCAACATCTTTTACTTTTTTAGAAACTTTAGATTTTGGAGTTTTTCCTTTTTTTACTGATAAGGCAAGTCCCATTAATTTTTGTTGTTGTTGAGATACAGATTTTTCATCTAAATCAGTTTCTAAAATATCCATACCATCTTGAGCATCTTCGAATCCGTCATCACTACTAGGTCCAACTTGTTTTGGGGATTGTGTTTGTTTTCCTTTAAAAGGGTTTATAGCATCAACATCATCTTCCTTCATTTCTTCTACAGGAATTACGGTAGTTTTACCACCTTCAGTTGACACCATAACATCTTTACCACCAGTTGCAATCTTACCTTTATAATTCGCAGGGACATTATATTGTTGTACGGTTTTTGTGGTTGGATTTAATGAGGGGGTTGGAGTGGTTTGTTCGTTGACCTCTTTTTTTGTTTCCATCAATTTATTATGAAGTGTGTCAAGTTGTCCTTCAGACAAATTAATTAAAAATGATACTTTGAAACCACTTTCAACTAAATTAATTATTTTATCATTAGTTTTCATATTCTACCTTTTTTTCGAATTCCAAAATTATATCACGTTCGTAAAATTTGTCCTTAACTGATTTTTCTGTGTCACCATATCTAAAAACCAATCTTTTTACCATATCAAAATTTACTTGTTCATTTTCCATTTCCCAACCCAAAGAAATAACATCGTCTTGTGCGTCAATCATTGAAAAGTAATCAGAATTTTGTAATACTTCAAATTTAATCGAATTATTTTTCATATAACCAATTTTTTCAATGTATTCTAAGTTTGGTGGTAATGGATAACCATTGGCGGGTTTTGAATCCCATTGTTCACCCCAAACGTTTTCTAAACTATTGGAAAATATAAATTCATACAAATTTTCTCCTTTGTAGTTTGGTCCTAATTCATTAATATAAATCAGATAACTCATAGAACTTTACCATTCGGAGTGATTCTAAATTTTTCGTTTTTTACTTCCATCACGATATTATTTTTGGTAGTTTTACCAACAACTTTAGCTGACGGATTTTTTTCTAAAAATTTTCTTGAAACAACTTCTTGTACAATATTAGAAGATAACTTTTTTATTTTTTGTATATTTTCTTTAGTTGGTTTTGGTTGTTCAACAAAATATTTTTTTAAAACTTTATCAATTTTTGATTCAGAAAATATTTCTTCGAACATTTCTGCCACTGAAGATGTTTCTTTTTCTGATAAACCTTTCATTTTATTCCATTCATTCTGTTCACCTGATGATGGAGGTTCAGGAGTTTCTGTACTGATTTCTTCGCCAGATATTTCCATATCATCTGATGGCATTTCTTCAGATGATAAGTCATCTGAAGATGTTTCTTCAGTTTCACCACCTTCAAATTTACCAATAATTTCTTCTTTATCATCCTCATCTAAATCATTTAAATTGATAGATGAAAGAACAGAATTAATAACATACTTGATATCATTTGAAGACATTTTATTTTCTTCTTTACCCAAAAATTCTCTAATTTTTTGAGTTAGTTTACCTGTTAATTTTTGAATTGTTTTGAAAGTAACTTCTTCCTCATCACCAGTTTCTTTTTCATCATCTGAAGGTAGTTCTTCTGAAGTTACTTCATCTGAGGGAGGCGCTGTTTCCGGTTCAGCAACAGGCTCCATTGGTGTAGGAGTTGGTTCCGTTGCTGGAGCCGGTTGTGGCGCGGGTGCTGGGGTCTGAGTTTCTTGTTCGTTTGTCTCAGTTTTTAAAACATAAGTCACATCATCTTCTTCACCTTCAGTGAATAAAGAGATATTATTTGACTTTCCTTGTAAGGTATTAACTTCCTTAGTGATTAAATTTAATCTTTTGAAAGCTTGAGAGTATGATGAATAGTATTTTCTATTTTTAATAGGTTCTAAATAATCTTGAGTTCCTTCATTTATAGATTTTTTTATTACATATCCGTTTTTTTCTTTTACAATCTCATATTTCACCCCATCGGATAATTTTATCGAATACTCTTTTGAGCTTGACTCATTTAGTGAGTTAGGAATATTTTCTTTATAACGTGATATTTCTATCATACGTTTAATCTTTTCAGTTCCTTGTAGTTTTTCACTACCGACAGGTTTTAACTTTCCCATTTTAATATTTTTTAAAAAATTATTTTTATATATAAATATATGGTATTATATTAATTTCGATTATTACTATAATTCTTTAAGTTTTTGTGATAATTTTTCCAAAAATTCTTGGGAAATTTCAAAAAAACCTAATTTTTCATCCATTTTCTTTTCTAAAAATGTGGATTCTTTATCCAAGTATTCCATAGGGTCAACAAGTTTTCCATCTTTATAAAGTTCAAAATGTAAATGCGGACCCATAGAATTTCCTTTACCTATATCATTTTTGTCACCACCAGTGAGTCCTACTAATTCCCCTTTCTTAACGTTATCCCCTTTAGATACATCAATTCTTTTCAAATGACAATATCTTGATTTAAATCCGTTTTGATGGTCAATAAAAAGTGTGCCACCACAAGCGTCATTTCTTGTTTCAGAATCTATTACAACCCCATCCTCAGGAGATTTAACCTCACTGCCTGAACTAATATATAAATCTACACCTGGATGACTTCCTGATTTTCTTTTTTCACCAAATGGATTTCCAACATATAGTTTAGACAATGGTGACGATAATTTAGATTCATTTATACCCATAAAAAGTTTCAAAAATCTTGAAAAAATACTATCACCATCAAAATCAAAAATACTTGAAGTAAATTCAGAGTTAAACTTTTTAATTGCGTCTTCGGTTTCTGTATCATAGAATCCATATTCATTATTTTTTGGAGTGTAAAGTCCAAGTAAATTCAAACCCAATTGAATTTTTTTAACGTCTTCATTAAATGTTCCTTTTTGGATATTAAGAGGTAATTTAATATTTTTGATTTCTTCAGCCAACTTGTCTTTATCAACTTTTTTTTCTTCGTCACGATTAATATCTATATTTTGACCTTTAATAACATCCGATAGTTTTAGACCATATGGTAAACCAACGTGAACGTGTGATGAAGAATCAGGTTTATTGGGCCATTTTGCAATTACACCAATCCTATCACCAACTTTTACAACATCACCAATTTTTAACTTCACATCAACTAAGTGAGTGTAAAATATATTAGGATAATTATTCATCCCCGCAATAGAAACTTGTGTTCCAAATACTTTACCCGAATTCAAACTTCCAACGTAAATACTTGTAACTTTACCATCAGTAAATGAATAAACTATAGTACCTGGAGGTGCGAACATATCCCAAGCATTGTCTGATTGCCAATTATTCATTTTTCTTGTTGCATGATTAGCGGGACCATTTTCCAAATCAACTTTTAACACACCTTGTACGGTTGTTATTGATTCGTTTAAAGTTAAATTTTTGTCCATCAAACCATCTTGGAATTCAAAAAGTTTTTCCAAATAACCATTTCTACGCAAAACTTTGAAAACCAAATTCTCAACAGAGTATTCTCCCCCTTTTTCTAAACCAGATGTCCGAAAGTTTTTTATTTTTTCTTTCAATTTTTTTAATAAATTCAAACCTTCTTCTAATGATAATTCTTTTGATTCCTCAATTGCCGAATCAATAAGTTCCATCCAATTTTTACTTTTTGTTTTAATAGAAGGATAATCAATTTCGACGGTTTCTTTAATTGGATATTTAATCCATTCATCATTCATAACAGAATAAGTCCCCAATGAAAAATGACTTTCGTCCGTATCTTGTGCGTAAAGTTCAACGTCAAAATCTTTAATTTTAATATCGTGTTTCAGATTAAAAATTATTTTTTTCAAATTCAAATAATTTTTAAAAGTATCTCTATATTTTATCGGAAATTGTTTAAAATCTATAATAATGTGTAAATCAACATCAGAATATTTTGACCAATTAAAATTAACTAATGAACCTGTCACAATAATATCCTCTATAACAACGTCCAAATCAAAACCATCTATAAAATATTGTGAAATTTCTAATAAACGTTCTCTGATTTCGGGACGCATTTTTTCTTTTTGACCCTCAAAATCATCGTTAGATTTTTCATTTGGTAGATACCAAATTTGTGGATTAAGTTCGTCTTGTAATTTAAAAGATGATATTATGGATTTCAGATTACTCATCTGAAATAAATACTTTGATAAATTGTTATTGTCTATATTTTTTTATATTTGAATGTTTTAGAAATTTTGGAAGTAAAAAATTTACCTTGTGATTCTGACATTCTAAATTGAGTATATAATTGATGGGGCACCTCGTCATAAGAATATTTGACCCCATTATTAAACTCAACAATCAAATTTTTTGACTGAGTATCGTACTCGGTTTTTTTTATTGTGGAAGAGGTAATCTCATTTATAATTTTGGTTCCATCGATAATTTCTTTAGTTATTCCCATAAATTAAATTTAGTAATTTTAGATAAAAAAATAAACCCCCAAATTATGGGGGTTTATTATTATTTTTCGAGTTCTTTTATTTTATCTCTCACTTTAGCCGCTTTTTCAAATTCTTGGTTTTCAACCAAAACTCTTAACTCATTTTTTAATTCATTAATTGTTTGAGAATTTTTTTCTAACAATTTAATTCTATCTCTGAATTCGGCCGCTTTTTCAAATTCTTGTTTTTCAATTGCGTTTTGAAGTTCTTGTTTCAACACTTCTATTTTATCTTGTTTGGAGTTCACAGGATAATCGTCACCCAATCTTACAAAACTTGTGTAAGTTATGGAACCATCTTTAGAAGTATAACTTGTTTTACTCCATTGACCTGTTTCGTCAATACCTGACTCACTTTTAGTTTCACCATCCATTTTTGGTAATTTATAGTTGTATTCATACCTACTAAAAATGTCATCAAAAGTGCTGTTAATCATTTTAAATAAATCTCGTTTGTTCATAATTTTAAATTTTAAGTTTTATTTCCATCCAAATTTCAAATACCATACCAATTATACTGATAAATAGTCAAAGTGTCAACTTGTCACAATTTTATTAATTTTTTGTGACAATTTTTTTCATTGAATTTTAGAAAAAACTTAATTATAATTAAAAAAAAGATAACTATGATTGAATCAGCCGATAACGAAGATAAACGTAAACCAAAAAAAGAGAGTGATTCTTCAACTCCTGTTTTGGATAATTTCAGTAGGGATTTATTGAAGTTAGCAGAACAAAATAAATTAGACCCTGTCATTGGAAGAGAACGAGAAATTACTCGGATAGCTCAGATTCTTTCACGACGTAAGAAAAATAACCCAATCATAATTGGTGCTCCAGGTAGTGGTAAATCAGCAATCATAGAGGGTTTGGCGATTAAAATATTTAATGGTGATTGTCCACGAAATTTGGCGGATAAACGAGTAGTTTCTTTGGATATGACTTCAATTGTTGCTGGGACAAAGTATCGTGGTCAATTTGAGGAACGTATGAAAGTAATAATTGAGGAACTACAATCTAATCCTAATATAATTGTTTTTATAGATGAGATACACACTATTGTTGGTGCGGGAAATTCCTCGGGTTCATTGGACGCGTCAAACATTTTCAAACCAGCGTTGGCTCGTGGAGAAATCCAATGTGTTGGAGCAACAACTTTAGATGAGTATCGTAAAAATTTTGAAAAAGATGGTGCTTTAGAAAGAAGATTCCAAAAAGTTATTGTTGACCCGACATCTAAAAAAGAAACATTAGAAATTCTAAAACAAACCAAAGATAGATATGAAAATTATCATAAAGTACTTTATTCTGATGAGGTGTTGAATCTTTGTGTTGATTTAGCTGAAAGGTATATCACAGATAGGGAATTCCCTGACAAAGCGTTTGATATTATTGACGAAGTTGGTGCTCGAACACAGGTTGAAATTAAAATGCCTGAAATAGTGGACAAACTAAAAGAAGAAGCTCAAAGTATCAAGAACCAAAAAATGGATGTGGTAAAAAAACAAAAGTATGAGGAGGCGGCAAATCTTCGAGATAAAGAAAAGAAAATATTAGATAGATTAGAAGAAGAAAAGAAAAAATTTGAAGAAGAATTACAGACAAAAAAGAAAGTTATTTCCACTGAATTAGTTTTCGAAGTTGTTTCTAATATGACCAAAATTCCTCTGTCAAAATTAACCGCAGATGAAACTTCTCTTTTATCAAAGTTAGCTGAGAATTTGTCAGGAAAAGTAATCGGACAAGAAGACGCTGTATTGAGAGTCGCCAAATCTATTCGTCGTAATAGAATCGGTATTAAAGACCCAAATAAACCGATTGGTTCATTCATATTTTTAGGGTCCACTGGTGTTGGAAAAACTTTATTAGCAAAACAATTAGCAAAAGAAATTTTTGGTAGTGAAGAAAGTTTGATTCGAGTTGATATGTCAGAGTTTCAAGAAAAACATTCAATATCAAGGTTAATTGGTTCTCCTCCTGGATACGTGGGTTATGATGAAGGCGGTCAACTTACTGAACAAGTTAAAAACAAACCTTATTCAGTTATTTTATTTGATGAAATTGAAAAAGCTAATAAAGATATATTTTCAATTCTATTACAAGTTTTAGATGATGGCCATTTAACTGATAGTTTAGGACGACGAATTAATTTTAAAAATTGTGTTATAATAATGACATCCAATTTAGGTGTTAAAAAACTACAAGATTTTGGTACGGGTGTTGGTTTCAAAACCACAAGTAATACTTATATCGAAGAAGAAAAGAAACGTGATGTTCTAAAAAAAGAATTACAAAAGTTTTTCGCACCTGAATTTTTGAATCGTATTGATGAAGTTGTTGTATTTAATTCTCTCAAAAAAGAAGATATTCTACAAATTGTCAACTTAGAATTTGAAAAATTGAACAAACGTTTAAGTGAATTGAAATACAATATAACTATAGATGATTCAATTAGGAATATGATTTCTGAGGTTGGTTTTGATGAAATGTACGGAGCAAGGCCTTTAAAAAGAGCCATTCAAGATAAAGTAGAAGATTTTATTTCTGAAGAAGTTATTAAAGGTACAATTAAAGAAAATGGTTCCTATCACATTTCATACAAAGATGAAAAAGTGGTTTTAGATGAACCAAAACTTACTGAGGTAGAAGAACCAAAGAAAGAAAAGAAAAAGAAAACTTCTCAGAAAAAACCAAAGGTATAATTTGATTCGGGAATGTATTTGTATTTCAAATAACCAAGTTCCTGAATCATTTTCTTACCAGTTTCAATTCCATTGTAAACGTCTTCAACCACAACATATTCATTGGGTGTATGATAATCGTAATATCCAATTGCAATGTTGATACAAGAAAAGTCAAATAACTTTTTCAAAGCGTAAGCGTCTGTATAAGGATGAGAACCATAATTAGGTTCTATGAAATTTTCATTTAATACTTTGTTTGTCAATAAATGAAAATTACTTTGTCGGTCAAACAATCGTGTTCCCATTAAAAATTCACTTACCATTCTGTTACCAGGAGCATCGAATTGGATGGCATATCCAACGTTTTCAAAAAACTTTTCATTTGCGGCTCTTGACCCGTGACATCCTGTTTCTTCTGAAACAAAAAAAGCAACCTTGACATTTGGAAGTTCTTTTAGAAGTTCCAAACACGCAAAAATACCACACTTATCATCACCACCAATACCTGTTGGTTTTCCCTTGTCATTGTACGCTTTCAAGGAAGGTTTCAATTGGTCTTGAAGATTGGGAAGAAGTTGTTCTTTGATGTTTATGGTATCAAGAGCGTGTACGGTATCTGTATGTGCAACAACACAAGGAAAAAACTGACCTTCTTTTAAAGGCTCAGTTTGTTTTGTGACATATATATTTTTTTTGAAATCTTTAAAAAATTTAAAGTTGTTTTTGGTTAACCAATTTTCCAAAAAAGAGACCATCTTTTCTTCTTTATAGGTTACGGTAGGAACGGATAAAACGTCTTTTAATAATTGATAATCTCTTTCCATAAAACAAAGATATAAATAATTTTTTAATCCACCAAAAGTTCGTTCAATTTATTTACACGATTAATATAAGTAGTGTCATAAAACTTATCAAAATCTTGTTTTAAAAAGTTGAATCTAATATCAGTACCATTTGGAAGTTTGTGATAAGCTTTACCCCAATTCATCCCGTCATTCACAACATCAATAACATTAATAATAACAGAATTGTTTGTTATGTTCGCAATGTGGACGTTAATATTTGTTTCAGGATTATATAAACTTTGTTCAAAACCTTTACCTCTTGGATTAGAAACAAATCCTCGTTTGCGGAATTCTTGTTGAACATATTCAAACATATCTACTTTGAATTCTTTTTTAAGGTTTTTCAACTCACCACTCAATTCTTTAACTTTTTCAACTACGTTCATGACTTATTTTATTTGTTTGTTCAACAAAGATACAAATAAGTTTTGAACTACCAAAACTTATTCAAAGATTTCAAAATTATATAAAAAATTGTTAAATTCTTCAGGGGTATAACTTCTTTCCTCAGTTTTATAGTTGTGTTTCTCATCATATTTTTTGTAAAGAACAACTAATTTCATTTTTTCTTTATCAATTTTATGAATTCTAAATCTATCTTCAGAACCTCCTTTATCTTTTGGAAGTTCATACCAAGTATCGAGTTTATATTTTTTTGTTATATTGATTAATTTTTGTAAATCAGATAATTTATTTTCTTCCAAATCTTCTGAAAGTTTTTCTAAAATGGTATCCAAACTTCGTTCGACTTCTCTATTAAAACTGCTTTCATCCCAATCCTCGCGTAGACAATCATAATCATAAAGATGGTCTCCCCATCCACCCAAATTTTTGTTTTCAACAAGGGAATTTAATAAACCACCAATATTTTTTTGTTTTGGTTTATACATTTCAAACAAAGTTATCAATATATCAACCAAGGTGAGATATTCACTGAACATATATTTTTGTACAATTCCAAAACGAATGAATATGTTATTAAATGTAGATTCCAAATCTTTTAAAGCGGATTGTCTTTTACATTCATTCATTAATGAGGTATATTCGCCTAATATGTTATCAATTTGACGTTCATACGCGTCGTAAAGGATGTTACTTGCTCGTTCACAAAAATCATCTTCTCTTCTCCAATCATTTCTTTTTGGTTGGAGATTAGGGTCCAAAAGGGCAAAAATTTCGAAAAGTTTTTCATCGAATTGATGTGGTATTTCTCTAATAAGGTATCCTTGTTTCCAATCGTCATACACATAATCATTTGAATAAAAAGGTCCGTCGTAGTATCCAGGTCCTGAAAGAATTTGGTTAACGGCCCATAAATCTTGGTCAACGTCAAAATCAGAAAACATTTTAAAAAAATCATCTGAATCTTCGAAACGAATAACAACTTTTGATTTTTTTGGTGAAGTTTTATTAAAAGTCACATCAGAAATCAAAGGTTCGTGAGCTAATAAATCACCAATTGCTCCCCCATCTCCTTGTTTAATAAGGTTCAAATAATAAAGAGTATTATATTCAGGAACAATTTGGTTTATAATTTCTTTTTGTTCAGGGAATAATTGTTTCAAATGGTCAATAGGAACATCATCCCCATACTTATCAACAACGTCAACATCATACCTTTGAACTCTAATCAAATACGGACTATATCCATCAACCAAATTATCAAGTTCAACTATAAAGAAAAATTTATTATCTTCAGAATTACCATACTTCCAATAAGGTAATTGTTTATCTGTTGTGAAATACAAAAACCCTTTTCTGTTTTTTACTTGTACAATTAATACTTTGGAATCCTCATATAAAATTTTTGATTCCCTGTATTCACTTCTTGATTTGTCAATACCACTTAAATTTTTATCTTCGAAAATTTTTTTTCTCATTTAAGACATTTAATAATATAAATACCAAAAAAATTTGTTATTTTCTCTAAGTTTCGTATATTTGTAATAGAATATTCGTTCATTAACATATTGGGGGTGACCGGTTTTGACAGGCAATGTTTATTGTCTGAGGCACGTCGAGGCTGAATTAACCTCGTAAGAACTGATTCAAACAAATAGATGATAACATCATCAACAAACTTTCTCAAGTAGGATTAATCCGTACTGAGGAAGTATCTGTAGCCTAACTAGGTTGGGGTACACAACGGGTCGGGGGACATATAACCTTGGAACAGAAGTCCTTATAGTGTGATACCACTTAGAGTGTCAAGGAGGTGTTTTCGGTTCAATCCTACTTAATAGGAACCGACCATAGTTGTAAGTTCTGATGGAAAAATAAGAACTTACTATTTGTTGATTAAAAACTAATCAAATAAGCGTGTAGTCTCAGTTAGTATTGTTGTTTGGACGAGATTTTCGAATATCTCCACCTCCACCAATTGAAAACCCCACAAAAGTGGGGTTTTTTGTTTAAGTTTCCGTAATTTTGTGAAAACTTTTTTAGTCGTTTAAGAGTTCTTGTTTCTTCGATAAAAGTTTGTCTATTCTACTATCAGCATACGAACAACTATTTTGTTCACATTTTTCTATAGTTCTGAAAACTTCTCTTAATTCAGAGTGAAGTTGAGAAATTTCCATTCTAAGATTTGACCTATGTTCTTCATTTTCAGATACCATATGTCTTTCTAGTTCAGACAATCTTTTTTGGATAGATAGAACCTTAACCATACCAACAACAATCAAACCAATAAAAATTAGTCCAACCATCGCTAGCATACCTAAAGCAAAACTTGTTAATTCCATAAAAATTTTGTTTTATTGTTTATACCACAAAGGGTATATAAATCATAGGAAATTACAGAAAAAAGAAAAGGGAGATGACGGCTTGTCAATCTCCCTTTTTTAGCCTTTACCCGTTTGTGTTGATTCACGCTTTGCGGGCTTACGTGTGGTGGTTTGTGAAGTCAACCTAACTTTCAGGGTTCAACGTCCTGTGGTTTATTTCTTTTGTTTAGTTCACCTTAAACGATTTCTCAAAACCAAGAGTCATAAAAAAAGGTTTGATTAGTTTTATTCGGTGATATCGCCGAGGACTTAATCAAGGTCCATTCCGATAGTCTCAGTTTTTGCCGATTTTTGGATGAGGTACCAAAATGTTCGAAAACGTGACCATAAAAAAAACAAAAAAAACCCACAATTTATTTATATAAAGTTTCAGTTCGTTTTCGTTGAATTGTGTTAAACAACGCTTGAGGAACCACTGTAGAAGTTATGGACTTGAACCACTTGAGAACCCGTTTCTACTTCTATATTTAGGCTGAGATTACACCTGTTTGTGAGAATCTTTTGGAAGATTATTTGATTCCTTCCGTATCCACTTTCTTTTGGAAAGTATTTCTCAGTGACGGTATTTTAGGTTTACCACTCCTTAAGGACTCGACTACTCTCACCTTACTCAACACTCTTCGAGGATGCCTCCCCAATTAATCCTTGCGGGACGAGAGGTCTTTCTTGAAACTACGGTCAGACTTGCGGTCCAATCCGTGCAATGAACGACTCATTACTATGTAGTCACCTTTCATCGAGACCTGAGAGACACTTTTGCTTAGCTTTTTCATTTAATTTTACTTAAATTTTTTAGTTAAGTTTTGTGTTGTGGATGAATCCGAGTAGTGGTCTCTCCAAGAGCTTTGTCATCTTTTGAACGACAAAATACTCATCTACTCAGTGAAGTATCCCTACCTCGATATTTCAAGTATGTTTCATAAACAACCCTTGGTGGGGTCAGTTTAAGGATGTTAGCGACACCACTCGTTCTACATCTTTCCTTCTTGTCTTGCGACGTTCGGTTTTAAACCTACTCTTGTAATGGAACCCGTAATCGTGTAGTTGGAGCCACATTTCTCACAATTGTTCCTATGGGTTATTCTTGTTGGAGTTCCCTCCTCAACTCAACAATCCACATTGCTGAGTCAAAGTTCCATTTCACCTACACCGTTGGCCTCGGTTACTACAGGTACCTTGATATCCCACTTGTATACTCGAGTTCTCCTTTAAGAGAACCGCAAATCTACTAACACTTATAGATTCACTTTATCCCACTTTCGTGGTTTATTTAACGACCATATACGGCCGATTATCATTTATCGACTGACCGAAGCCAATCGAATGGATAATACAATCTTTCAAAGAACCTCAGGAACGTTTTCCTGATTTGTTTTACAAAGTTACGACTTTTTTTTTATTCTGTCAAGTACCTTGTCAACTTTTTTTTTCGGGGTTCAGATACCGAGTATCTTTCATCACCTATAAGTTCCAAACCCTTTACAAATATACACACTTATTTTTGATTTGTCAAACTTTTTTTTCAAAATGGACAATTATTATAAATATATCGTTTTTTTGAAAAGTTGAACACGTTTTAAATATATGTCCATTTTTTTTAAAAAATTGGACATATAGTATACATATGTCCATTTTAAAAATTTATTTTGGAAGTTTGTTGACTTTATGGGTAAAATATCATATTTATTGAGTGAAAATAAATTAAACCAACAAACAAAATGAAAAAAGTAATTTTAAGTTTAGCGTTAGTGAGTTCACTTTCATTAGTATCTTGTGGTGGAGCTGAAAAGACAGAAGAAGTAAAAACTGATTCTTGTTCTGTAGCTTGTCCTGATAGTTGTGCAAGTATGAATGAAGTTGTATCTCCAATTGTAGATACAACAAGTGTTGTTCCTACAACATCTGTTCACTAATTAGAAAAATCTTATAGATTTTATAAATCCCGATTTGAAAAAGTTGGGATTTTTTTTATTTTAAAAGTTGTTTAATTCTATTAACTTCTAAATTGAAATTTTCATCCATTATACCAGCCGTTAATCTTTGAAAGATACTTGTTTTTTCTCCTGTTCCATATTCGGAATTTTCGGATGTGCTATCGTAGTATTGATTAGCATCAAGATAAGTTTTGTCATTTTTATATAATCTGAGTGTTATTTTATTCTCTTTAGATGTTCCAAGTTTAGCACCTAATTCTAAAATTTTATCGGAACCTAAACTATTAGTAACGTTATATACTTGGAGAATATAATTATTGTCTTCAGACCACATCTCAACCAAAGTGTTTGTTGTACCTGTTGTGGTTTTACCTTTTAGTGGTGAAAATACGTCTGAATTTGTTTGACAAGAAAAAACAAGATTGTTTCCTTCTTTTTTTCCAACTGAATTTTTTATTGGACTTGAGATTTGCATTTTGTTATTTATTTAAATGAGACATCAAAACTCCACCAATTATCGATGCATGATTTTGAAGATGATTTATGGATTCCATATCCAATTTATTTTTCTTCTTTACATATTCAACACCCATAGAACCGATAAACTTATTGTCTATGGATTTTATTGCAAATAAATAAAGTGATTTAGCTCCATATACTTCAGCCAAAACTCTCAAGTTGTAGGTACAAATTTCTTCGTCTTTAAAATCATTAATTTCAATTATATCATTTTGTAATAATTGATTGATTGATTTATAAAATAAGTTTACTGGAATACTTTGAAATTGATTTTGAATGGAAGGAACTCCTGTTGATACAACTTCATAAATAATACTAAATTTTGCCATTGATTTTCCCGTGGGATAAAAATGACCACCATTATGGAATTGAGTTATCCAAACTCTATCAATTTCAAATTCATCTTTAAGATGTTCCAAGGCATTTGTTATGTGTTCACTTACATCCAAAGTGTCCACCACCATATCGGAAGATTTCTTTTTATTCAATAAGTTGTTTAAAAATATAACAAGTAACGGACCTAAAACACCTGTTATGAAAGCTACAATAACTTCTGACGACATAAGTAATAATTTATTTTTAAATAAATATACTTATGAACAATAAAATCTCAAATTTTTTTATTTGATGGTCTTCATTACCTGTTTGTAGTCGTTCAACAAATCTTGATACATACCTTCATTAATGGCTTTCAATTTGTTAAGAAGTTTTGCCACTTCTTTAGGTTCTTTGGTCTTTTGTTTCATACCTAATAAACCACCCTTGATTTTTCTGATTAGTATATCTTCCATAAAAACAAAGATACGAAATTAAATCCGAAATACAAAACTTTTTATAGACAACCAAATATTTTTTATTTGAAGGATTGCCTACTTGGGAGATAAAGTTTTGAGGATTTGTAGAGAGAGAGGGATTCGAACCCCCGGACCCGCGAAGGTCAACAGTTTTCAAGACTGCCGCATTAGACCGCTCTGCCATCTCTCTTCGAGAATAATTATACGAAAAAAAATTATTTTTTTCAATAGTCCAAAAAAATGAGATTGTGAAAGTTATTTTTTTAATCCTACTTTATTGTAGTAAAAATATTTTTGTGGTTGGGGTAGGACTTGAACCTACAAGGAGAGTTTGAATCTCCAAAGTTTTTAACTTTATCGTTTACCATCGGTGTCGGTACCAACACTCGCTTCCGCCACCCAACCTAATTTTCAAATGATATTAAAACATAATATTTTTTTTTAAAAAAAACAATCATTATAGTTTAATTGGATATTTATTTAATATAATCCAATTGAGTATGGTTAAAAAAGAGTTAGAAAAATTGTTGAATCAAGGTAAATCAATGAATCAAATAAGTAAAGAAACTAATAAATCTTTAACCACTATAAGATATTGGTGTAAAAAATATAATTTAACTTCTTTTCACCGACAATTCAAATTTTTGGAAAAGAAAAAAATAGGTTCTGAAAGAAAATGTCCAAAATGTGAAAAAATTTTACCATCTAACCAATTCTATAAACGGAGAGGTATTGAGAATTCATCAACTTATTGTAAAATTTGTACTTCAAAACAAACTTTAGAAAGGATACATAATCTTAAAAAAGAAATGATTAAGTATAAGGGGAATAGTTGTGTTATTTGTGGTTATCAAAAGTGTATGGGTGCTTTAGAATTTCATCATACAAATCCGAAAGAAAAAGATTTTAATTTGTCACGAATTAAAAGATATTCATTTAATGAAAACATTAGAAAAGAATTAGACAAATGTGTCTTGGTGTGCGCAAATTGCCACAGAGAAATACATTCTAAACTTGTGGTCCCACCTGGAATCGAACCAGGAATATTTCTTTAGAAGAGAAATGGTATTTCCGTTTACCTATAGGACCAATATTTTGTTCTACAAATATAATAAAGTTTTTTTTATTTATACAAATTTTTTATTTGTAGTCAGGACAGGATTCGAACCTGTATTTCCTAATTAAGCGTTAGGTACTTTACCATTTAAGTACACCTGACTATTTGATTGTCTTTCCAATCTGTCATCTGTTTTCCCGTATTATTGAACTAATCAAACGGCTATTAGTTCATCTTGTTTGGTGTAATCCCGAAAGAAACTTTCCACAGAAAACCATCACAGCAGTCAGGACAGGACTCGAACCTGTATGCCATCTGTGGTTTTCTCTTCCCTTTACGATTGCAATCGTACCACCAGCGATTTGCCACTCCTGTGTAAAGTCCGCTTACGACCAGTACACAATATCAGCTTTGCGAGCTAATGTGTGCGTATACATTCCGCCACCTGACTAAGTATGAACCAACCAAAAGCACTTATCTTTAAGCTCAGAGGGTCATCTAACTATTCTACATCTATATTCTACAATTGGTAGTAATGTTACAAGTTCTATCGTCGTACTTTATGCTCGGACTTATGTACGTTATCAGCCATTAAAGAAGCTGGCCTATTGTAACCACTTACTCAAAGGATAGACTTCGTCGGAGCCCAATCCCCGTTAGGTTTAACCGATGGTTGATTCAATATGTCAAAGAACTTTTTCAGTATTCGGTAGGGGAATCGAACCCCTGACTCCTCTTAGAAAGAGAGACGTGATAACCGCTTCACTAACCGAACAAAAAAAATTTGAGGTCCGAGCAAGATTCGAACTTACGTTGAAAGTTTTGCGGACTTTCACCTAACCACTCGGCCATCGGACCCTGATGACAAAGATAGTAAAACTTTATTTAAAAACCAAATTCATTTTTAGATAAAGTGGTTGTTTGAAGGTCAATCATTTCTTGTGTCACTTCTTCTTTTG
>Ga0208784_1000288_pt1 | contig 25643 bp, 35 predicted proteins | sample DEB19_08_DNA_FD_184531 | JGI IMG/M metagenome (GOLD analysis project Ga0208784, IMG submission 184531) | Aqueous microbial communities from the Delaware River and Bay under freshwater to marine salinity gradient to study organic matter... | ecosystem: Environmental > Aquatic > Marine > Coastal ... | reverse complement strand
GGACTTGTTCTTTATGGTATCGTAACTTACTGGTATATTGCTATTCCTGTCGGTATTATTATTGCAATTCTCATTGGCATGGGAATAGGCGAAGATTGAAACTCTGGGGCCTTGAAACTGTCCTTTTAATATATGATGACTCCAATGCAAATCCAACTCCGTCCCCATCAAGAACGTGCTGTTGCTTCTATGCAAAAGTACACCAAAGGTCAGATCATTGTTCCTACTGGTGGCGGTAAGACTCTCAAGATGATCTATGATGCTCTGCGTGAGTTGCAGTCTGAAACTCCGCAAACGATTGTTGTTGTTGCCCCGCGTATTCTGCTTGCTGAGCAACTCTCTGCTGAGTTCCTGGAGTTTATCACCAACGCTGCTGTGTTTCATATTCACAGTGGAGAGACTCACCACGAATCTTCTACTCGTCCTGGTCTGATTCGTCAGTGGGTAGAGAACAATAAGTCCCGCCACAAGTTGATTATCACAACCTATCACTCCCTGTCTCGCCTTGAGCGTACTGGAGTTGATGTGGATACGATTTACTTTGACGAGGCACATAACAGCGTTCAGCGTCACTTTTTCCCTGCAACTGAGCACTTTGCTGCTAACGCACGACGCTGCTATTTCTTCACTGCAACTCCGAAACATTCGCTTGCTGTGGGCAAACCTGGGATGAACTTGTCTGAGGTTTATGGTCAGGTGATCTGCAAAGTTCCTGCTCCTGAACTTGTCGAAGGTGGGTATATTGTTCCCCCCAAAGTTATCGTCAAGCAACTGCCGATGGTGAAGGGTAAGCAGACCAACTTTGACCGCGATGCTGAGAATCTGCTTGAAACGATTGATGAGAACAACGTTGGTAAGATTCTGATTTGTGCTAAAGCAACCAAGCAAATCGTTGCTCTGGTGTCTGAAACTGATTTCTGTGACGAACTGGAACAGCGCGGTTATTCTTGGATGTTCATTACTGCCAAGACGGGTGCTGTGATTGACGGTAAGAAAGTCAATCGTGAGGTATTCTTCGACACTCTGAGTGCTTGGGGTAAGGATAATAGTAAGAAGTTTGTTGTTCTGCACCACAGTATTCTTGCTGAAGGTATCAACGTGAGCGGACTTGAAGCGGTGTTGTTTATGCGTAATATGGACTACATCGGTATCAGTCAGACTGTCGGACGCTGCATCCGTTTGCATCACGATGATGCTAAGAAACTGCGCGATGGTGCTATTCAACCTGGCAACCTCAGTCAATATACCAAATCGTTCGGTCTGGTTTGTATTCCTGTGTACTCTCAGGTTGGTATTGCTACCGCTCGCAGTGTGCAGGCAGTTGTTGATACTGTGTTCGAGAAGGGTGAGGCAGCAGTGAGTGTGGTTCGTCGCTGATTTAACTTCAAACTTTATACTCTTGGGGGCGCTGCCCCCCTTTTTTTGTGCCTCCTGCTAGGATCGCTGCCGAGTCTCACAGTAGACTCAAGGCCACCACTGAACGGAAACCCCGATTTTCTTGCAATTCTACCGCAAAGGTGCTATGATGCCTTTGTCGCAACCAGATTCCCGATTTTTTGCAAAGTATAACAAATGGAAGGATTCACAATGTTTAAGGATGAATATGCTGCCATTCCTTTTAGCAACAAAGGATACATTATCATTCATAATGGTCAGCAACTTGAGAAACTTTGTAAAACTGAAGCAACAGCACGAAAGTATATCACAGACCTGAAGAAAGGCAAAAGCGTAGCACAACTTCCTTTGTGATTCTAACTCTGGGGCCTTAAAACTGTCCCAGTAATATAACGAAGGAACTTGAGTGGCAGACGGTTTCTAAACTGTCCACCAAATCAACTCAATCTCATTCTTTCTGTTATACTTAAAAAGTCTTCAAATGAAGGCAAATTAACCTTGATACGGACTACTTCAAATGACTCAACTATTTGTTAAGCAGGTTATCGAAGGTTGCACTGCTGGTCTTCCTGCCCAGATTAAGTATTATACTCAGTACAACCAACCCGTTAAAATCATCGATGATACTCTTTCTGAGGTTATCGGTGCTATCATCAATGACACTCTTTGCGGCGGAACTGGTGGTGGTGGATGGGATGCTTGTGATGGTGGAGAAAGTAAGAACTCTTCTCACGTTCAGTCTAAGTTTTGTTCTGATTGTGGCAAGAAAGTTTCTTTCTTTGCTGAATATTGCCCCCATTGTGGATGTGAAGCGTTCAAGGCAAAATCTAAGCAGAAAGGCACTAAAGTTACCAACCCTCGTGATGGTCGTTGGGGTATTAGTGCAAAAGCACACTTTCAGTATAAAGAAGAACTGAAAGAGTATCGCCTTTCTCTTGTCGAACCTCTGATTGATGATCCTAAGTGTCGTCAATTCCGCTTTACTTATTGGACTCTCGATAAGAATAGCGAGCACCTTGATCGTTATGCTCAAGCACAACTTGATAGTGATAAGTCTAATCATATCAACTTTCAACCCTATGGTGTTGACTTTTACCTTAGTCTTCCCGTAATGAAGTTTACTGGTGTGCTTACTGTTCATGATGATCGCACAGAGTTCGACTTTGATTTCTTCGATCTTGAGAACACTATTCCTATGGAAATTCCTTCCAAGTTTGCTTGTAAAGATTCTGAATCTGTGATAGAATCTAAGAACTTTGGTAAGGAACGTGGCGAATGGGTGAGGAACTGATTTATAAGAACCAAGATTGTATTGAGTTCCTTAAATCGCTAGAGAGTAGGTCCGTAGATTTAATATGTACGGACCCTCCTTATTATCGTGTTGTTAACGATGAATGGGACAATCAGTGGTTCACTATAGACCAATACTATGAATGGTGTGAGCAGTGGATCACTGAACTTGGCAGAGTTGCAAAGTGGAGTTGTAGTTTTTGGTTATTTGGTTTCCCACAGCAACTCTGCACACTTTTGCCTGTGATTGAACGTGCTGGATTCACATTTCGCCAGCAAATTGTAGTTAATAAAGGTATGCAGGCAGTTGCTGGTAGAACCAGTGACAGACTTAAAATGTTTCCTACTGCAACCGAATCCATCTTTTTCTTTCACTATGAAGCGCGAGATCATATCCGCGATTTGTTACAATCTGAACGTAAAAGATTGGGATGGAAAGGATCTGATGTGAATGGATTTCTTGGCAAAGCAACAACTGGTGGAGGTACATTTGCATGTATTGCATCAGAAAAGAAACCGAGAGAGCATAGAGTTTATCCCACAAAAGATGACTGGACTAAGTTACAGGAAGTCATGAACTTGCCTGAGTATGATGAACTTGTCTACACATTTAATCTACAACGTGGACTGACAGATGTGTGGAGTGATATAAACTTCTATGATCGTAAGGTTGAGAAGTTCCACAGTACACAGAAACCTATTCCATTGATGGAAAGATTGATCCTAACATCATCCAATCCAGAGCAAACAGTTCTTGATATTTTTGGTGGTTCTGGTTCTACTGGTGTGGCATGTAAGATGCACAATCGCAAGTTTATTGGATGCGAACTTGATGAGGTTTATTATCAGAAATCTCTTCAAAGGATTGAAAGCACCTTCCCCAAAAGTGAGATAAACTTTGATTGGGGCCTTGAAAGTGTCTCTGTAGTGTAAGTTGAACCGACCCTATGCCTCGCGCTCGCAAACAACCCGCTGATGCTGTTGTTGTTGCTCCTGAAGTGAAAGTTCCTGAAGTTCTTATCACTCGCCAGCAATACATTCAAGACATTAAGGTTCGTTGGCAGATTCATCAATATGAAGTTAACAAACTTCGTGAAGATGTGAGCAAGTTTACTCAAACTGTTTCTCCTTATGTGAAGCAAACTGTTGATTTTCTCACTGAAAAGTATCAACAACTGATTGCTCGTCGTGTAGCAGTTTGATAAACATTTGAGACACCTACAACGGTGTCTTTTTTATTGTAAATGAAACTCTGGGGCCTTGAAAGTGTCCCTATAGTATGAGCAACAAGCAAATGCAGAACAAACATATCGAACACCCTGAAGATTCTATCCTAACTGGTGATCTATCGGTTCTGGATTGGTTTACTGCTCCGTCTAAGGTTTCTGTCAAGATTGATGGAGCGCCTGCTATTGTGTGGGGTCGCAATCCTGCCAATGGTAAGTTCTTTGTGGGCACTAAATCTGTGTTCAACAAAGTTAAAATCAAAATCAATCATTCTCATGAAGAAATTGATGCAAACCATCAGGGCAAAGTAGCAGATATTCTTCACGCTTGTTTTGATAGTCTGCCTCGCACAAAGTTCATTTATCAAGGTGATTTTATTGGGTTTGGTGGTGATAATACCTACCGCCCCAATACGATTACCTATAAGTTTCCTGAAGTAATCGAGCAAAGTGTAATTATTGCACCTCACACTGAGTATATCTGTGAGAATGATCTTCGCAATGCTATCGCACAACCTACTACCAAACAGTTTGTTGATACTCTGGATGTGAAATGGGTACAACCCGAGGCAGAAATCTGTCCGCATCTGGATGATATTGAGGACTTCTGTAAGTTTGCGAAGCAAATGAGCACTCTTTGTGAGTTCGTGAATGTAAAACAAGCAGCAGAACTCAAAAAAGTCATCAATTCCTACATCCGTGAGGGTAAAGAGGTGGATGAGCACGAAATTGCAGAAAATTATGATGTTGACATCAACCTGATGCGTTTGTGGAAGTTGGTTGAATCTATCAAAATGGATTTGTTCTGCTTCATTGAGTGTGACACTGATATTTCGTGTGAAATTGGTGGAGAATTGAGCGATCACGAAGGTTATGTCATGACCAACGATTATGGCACCTACAAGATCGTAAACCGTGAAGAGTTTAGCAGACTGAACTTCACTCTTGAAAAGAGTTGGATTAAATAGAGTGAAATTAGCATAAATAATACAAGAATAATTTATGCTAATGTTCCTCTACAAAATAACAAATATACTCAATAATAAGTGTTATGTTGGTTTTACAACTCTATCTGTAGAACAAAGATTCAAAACACACATTAAAAACTCAAAATACAAAAGAAATAGTCAAAAATTGTATAATGCGATGAGAAAGTATGGTGTAAATAACTTTGTTGTTGAGCAAGTATATTGTGGTGATGATGCACTGCAAAGAGAAGATGAGTTTATAAAAAAATATAAAGCAGAATATAATATGACTGAAGGTGGAAATAGACCACCTTCGCAGAAAGGTAATACTTGGGAGATGTCAGAGGAAACAAAGATAAAATTAAGAAAACCAAAACCACCAAGAACGCCAGAACATACAGAAAAAATAGCATCACAACTTCGTGGAAGAAAACAACCAGAAGATTTAGTTAGAAAAAGAACGGAAGCGAATGTAAATCCACACCGACCATATGGCAATACAAATAGAGCAAAAAAATATATTGTTACTTACCCCGATGGAACTGAACAAGTTGTTTTTAACATAGCAGAATGGGCGAGAGAGAATAGTTTTACGAGATCATCAATTTGTCAAGTTTGTAAAGGAATGAGAGAACAAACAAAAGGATTTAAGTTTAGATATTTGTAAATATAACTCTGGGGCCTTGAAAGTGTCCCTATAGTATGAGAACCACACACCGTTTCCAAACATTCAAGGAAGCACTAAACTTTCTGATGAATGAGTTTCAGATGAGCAATCAGCAAGCAACTCATTTCATTTGGGACAATCAGTTTACTATGGGAACTGATCGTGCAATTTGGATTACTGAACCCGCTAACTGAACCACAATGTCTAACTTTCTCTGCATTACTTTCGGTCCTTCTGATGATGTTGCACGAAACGGTTGGTTTAATCGTAAGCAACGATTTGATGATGTAAATGATGCAAAACAGTGTGGTCGTCGGCAACTCTCACAACCAGGAACTTTCGGATATGTTGTCATTGAAGAAGGTGAAGATTGGTGGGAAGTTGTTGATGAACTCGGTGCTCCTGCAAATGCTGTGAGTATCACTTGCAACCGACTTGGTACATTTAAGGTAGAACCTGCTTCTGAACTTTCTCTGGTTTGATTATGACCCTTCCCTCTTATAGTGCCATTTCTTTTAAGTCTGAAGAAGAACATCAAGCAGCATTGTATGATGCTTGCCTGCTGATTGTGAATACTTACAATCAAACTGAAATGCTTGATGTTTATGATTATGACGGTGTAACTTCGTATGGTTTTATGAAGTTTGCCCGCAACGTTCTCAACAATCTTTCTGTGAAATGACTGTGACTTTCTCTAAAGAGTTCATCAACGATTTCATTGGTTATGTGATGTCTTTCTATGGTCCTGATGGATTGTATCCTATGGGTGCAAATCGTACAGTAGTGCGTAAAGCAACCAACGATGTTATCAGGATTTGTAAGATCAAAGGTCATAAGTTTTGTGGTGATAGTATTGACCGCGAACTTGTGCGAGACATTATGATTGACAAATACAATCTGTCTGTCTGAAACTCTGGGGCCTTGAAAGTGTCCTTATAGTATGAGCACAACCACAATGCAACTCCAAGCACAACAAACTATCGCAGAGAATGTGTATAAGTACACTCTCGCACTGATTGAAGCACTGAAACATAATTATGTCCAGTATGCTATTCGTGGACATCAACGCAACATTGAGTTGGAAGAAGAAAATCCTGCTATCACATTCTACAGTCATAGTTCTGAATATCATCAGCGTAAGATTGATGAACTTAAATCTGGCGAATGTCCCATTGATTATGTTATTGAAACTGGTAAAAAGTATCACAAGGTTATCTTTGTTGATGGTGGAGGTTCCCGCTCCGTTCACTGTTTCATTGATAAGAATACTGGAGAATTGTATAAGAGTTCCAGTTGGAAATCTCCCGCTAAAGGTGTTCGCTATGATTTGCGTTTGATTAAAGATCGTGAATGGTTGTTTGAGAACGCAGACTGGAGCGGCGGGTACACTTACGCTCGCTGATTATGACTATTCTCAACCGCATCAATCTCACGCAAGATGAAGAGAACTGTATTCTGTTCTTTCTCAACGATGCACGAGGACTTGCGCACTTAAATAATAAAGAACAGTGGTATCCAGTTATTGATACTATTCTCCAGAAGTATCTGAAGAAAAAGTATTCTAACCTCACTGAAGCACAACACTTCCAAACCCTCTAAATCTCATTTGCGTCTCACTGAGAACCCTGTTCACCACTCAACCAAAAACCCAATTTTTCTGCAATTTCACTGCAGAGGTGTGATAGGTCATCCGCTGCAGTGAAATCAACGATTTTTTCCAAAGTATAAACAAACCAATGAAATACGAAGTTAAACTCTATCAAGGTGGCAAAGTCTTCACTGAAGAAGTGTATGCTAGCACACCCAAAGATGCAAGGGAAACTGCATTGATTAGGAACCCAACTTGTAAGGTCGTTGGTGTTAATGCAAAGTTTTGAGTGATAGTAACTCTGGGGCCTTGAAAGTGTCCCTATAGTATGACTGAAACTTTCACCGTCCGCTTTGATTCCAACGCTCTGGATTCTCCAGAGTATATTGGACCTTTCTACTCTGAAGATGACGCGCAAGACTATTGCGATGCCCGCAATGGTTCGCTATCACTCTCTGGGGTCCCTTCCTGGGTTGCTTGTTACTCTGTTGTTGACTGATGATGACACAAACTCAATGGGACGACATTTACACTTCCCTTTACGAAGTGTATGAGAAAGTATCACTGAAAGATGAGCAAACCCGCTCTACTATTGGTGATGCACTTGACCGATTGATTGACATTAACCCTCGCAACTCTGTGAAGTGACCTATTCTAATCTCTCCAAGATTAAACCCAAACTTCGCACAACTGGTCGCGTATCTGGGAACTTCGGTAGGAACAAAGTTTCTGCAGGTTCTACACTGAATGAACTTGGAATGACTGCTGCTGATGTAGTCAAATGTCCCACACAGGATGAGTACCTAAATCGTCTGTATTATGCGTTTGATAATACCACAGACGACAAACTCAAAAAGTTCATTTATCAGGAGATTCGCAAGATTCACATTCAACGCGGAACTTGGTAAGTATCAGTAACTCTGGGGCCTTGAAAGTGTCCCTATAGTATGAGCAACCCCATCGTTTCCGAAATCTACTCCTACCACACAAATTGGAAGGAAGGTAAAGTCAATCACATGTGGATTGAGCAGATTACTGATAAAGAGTGTGACAATCTCTACGTCGCTGTTGCACACAATCCTCGCAATGGTTCTACGATGGAGATGAGCAATCCCCGCACATCTTACTCCGAAACTCTAAACTGGGTTCGTGGTTATTGCGGCACTTTCTGTATTCTCAACTGATGCGAATTGCACTTCTGTTTGCTACACTTTTCTTCGGTATTCATCTTGGTGCTAATGCTCTTGCAACTGTGAGTGAGTATCAAGAACGCCAAGCAGATCGTTTCTGCGAAATTAACACCAACTACTGCAAATGATGCAATTCCAAGTCACCGAAATTGAGTTTGATTTTGATGAGTATGATGATGCTTACCCAGACGAACTTGATGATACTTACAAGCAACAAGTAACTAATGATACAATCGGTCAAATCTGGGAGGCAGGTGATGAAGATGATCTAATTGAAGAGATCACATGTGCCACAGGTTGGTGCATCAAATCCATCGACTATCGTATCGTTCTGAAATGAAACACTCCAACACAGTTCGTATCATTGACAAACTGGGATTGTTCCCAGAAACTAAAGGTAAAGCACGCTACATCACCGTCAAAACATATAATCATGCGATGGAGATTGTAGATGAACAGAATAAACTTGGCAACGTAGCTACGCTGATAAACTGGTGATTTCCCTTCCTAATCCTATGGCACAGACTAAAAACAAACTGGTTGAACTTGAAGAGTTTTTGTATGAATCTTGCCGTCAAGATCCTGACCTGTTAGCAACAATTATCAGTGAGTATATCCTCTCATTGAATAGTTCTCAACTGACTGAACTTGAGGACTTTCTTGTAAACAATTTCGCTGATGAGTAACTGAAACTCTGGGGCCTTGAAAGTGTCCCTATAGTATGAACACTAACCACAACGCCAATCCTTACAAACAGCAGGTTCTCGATAAGTGTCGTGATCTGCCTAAAGTTTCTGCTCCGAAGCGTACCTTTCCTCTGACGATTGGTGCTCGAACCTATCACACTGAGGAACAGTATCAGGAAGCACTTGCTAACTTTATGAACGGATATTGATAAAAATGAATTATACTTCTCCTCGCACAAACAAGACTTACACTATAGTCCCAACCAACAAATACGGATGGTTTCGTTATGATATTTACGACGGTGATTCCAAAGTTCAATTTGCACTGACTGAGGAAGGAATCGCAGGATCTGTAGATCATTATGAAGGTTTTCATGATGGTTGGACTACCTCTCGCTTTGACTGATTATGTTTACAAACGCTGAAATCTCTGCCCTTCAATCTCTCATCGAGTTTCATGATGATTGGGATGAAGTAAGCGAATTGCTTGGTACAGATATTGATGCTCTCTACGAAAAAGTTTGCTCTCTCACTGAAGAAATTGCACAATGATTGAAACTGATTTCTTTATTCTCACTCCTCAACAATATCAGGAGACAGTACAAGATGCAGCAATCGAAGGTGTATCAATCGACTATTATTTGCTGGAGTTTTGTAGTGTTGAAGGTGAGTGGGTAACTGTAGAAAACTGAGATTTTCTAAATTGTATTCTCACGAACATAAATGTCTCGCAAAAGTCTCACATTCAAGTCACCTGATAAAGTGAAAGTTCTAGCACTACTTTTCACCCTTGGTATCATTTTTTCACCGTCAGTAAGGTATGCTACTGCCACTGTACTTCATACAACTGCTGACATTCTATCACCCAATTCTGACCAGTGACATTATCTAACAAAACCACGCGACAGTTAGGCATTGCTCTGACATCTGAAGTGATGGAGTATATCTATCAGGATGAACGTTGGATTGATTTTATGCACGAAATCATCCCTGATGCAATACAAGAAAAGATCGGTAACATTGACGCAGATTTGTTATTTGAATTGTCATTGATTGTGATGGAGAATATACATCTGAAAGCATATGATAACTGAAACTCTGGGGCCTTGAAAGTGTCCCTATAGTATGAACATCAACGACCTCTTCAAATCTATCGCCCTCACTGAGGAACTTGCGATGGAAAACTATCAACAACGCAACGGTGTTGTTGATTATCGCTTGGATGGCATATGCAACCACTATTTTCCTCTTTATGTTGATGGTAATCCTTCATACAAAAACGGTGAAGTTTGCCTGACTTGTAAAGTTTCCAAGACTGTAAAAGGTCAATTCCGCTATACTTTCCAAGTGAATGGTAAGCGTATCGCAGAGAAGCGAATTCCCTCTGAGTTTCTCTCTCTCGGTGCCTTTCGTTAATCAAAACTCTGGGGCCTTGAAAGTGTCCCTATAGTGTAAGCATCACACCCAACCAACTTCCTACCATGCGACTCATCGAACGCCAAATGAACAAAGCAATTCTCAACTCTGAGAATTGGAAGAATGACAACACTGAGGTAGTTTATTCTCCCCGACGTGATGCCTCCTATGTGTATCTGCACGGCAATCATATCGCTACGATTCTTGAAACTTCTCTTGCACTTTACACTTGTGGGTATAAAACAAACACCACCAAATCGCGTCTTAATGCTATTCTCTCAGAGCACGGAAATGGTGCCCGTATTGTTCAATCAAACTACGAATGGTTTGTGATTGATAACGGTCAAAAAGTTCCTTTCACTGAGGGTATGATTCTTAACTGATGAAAAAGTATATTTTCCAACACTGTAATACGAATCAACTTAAGACGATTATTGCAAGGTCTGAGTATAAAGCAATCACTCAGAACTTTGGTAATCTTGCTGGTTACAAATACTCTCATTCTTTGCCTCTTAACTAACACAAATGTTCCTCATTCGTTACCAAACTCCTTATACTCAAGAGTGGAGAGTTCAGTCATTTAATTCACTCAATGAAGCACAAAGAATGGTGAGTTTCTATCTCTCTTGTGGATCACCTGCCCACCTAGCATAACACTCAAAACACCTTCCTTCATTTACACTTAAAACGCACAATGAAAGTTCCTACCGTCGCACCAATTTCGTTCTGCAAAGCATCCCAACGCTCAAACGATTTCTGTCAACAAATCAATCAACTTTACAAAGAAGGTTATACGACTCAACAGATTGCAGATAAACTGAAGATTGGAAAGACATCAGTTAGGTATTACTATTATGGGATTCATAACTGCTGTGAAGCACACTATCATTGGAAAAATGCGTTTCTTGCGAATAAAGAAATCGGTTATATTCAGTACAGTCTAAATCAAATGAGAGTCGGAACTTCCGTCGCTATTTGATACAAGAGAGGAAGGAAGTTTGCCTCTGTGATGTAAAGAAAGTGACTTCCGTAGAGTATAGATAATTCTCATTCAATAGTGGTTGGTGGGTTATAGAGAGCGGACTGGTAATCCGCTCTCTTTTTTTATGCTTACGGATGAGGAAGTGTATTCATTACTTTGCGTAATCCATACTGGTTGATGTAACTTTCAAGTGCTCCTTCTATTATACTATTCATAAAAGAGTGAGCATCAGGAACTGGTAATCCTTTTCGTATAGATGCTGAATGAACTTCTTTCACCTTTGCTAATACAAACTCATCAATCGAAAAACCATTCGTTTCGCTTAAATGTTTCATATTCTCATCTCTATTAACCCACTCAAGATTCTCTAATCTGTTATCACTACTGTTTCTGTTTTTATGATTCACTTCCAGTGATACATTTACAGTTGGAATGAAACTAATTGCCACCAATCTATGAACCAAAAAGTTCTTCTTTCTTCCGTGCTTATCTGTCAATAATACAGTCCTATATCCATATCCTTTCTTCTTCCAACCAGGAGAAAGTTTCCTCATTTTATTATTCTTAAAAGACCAAACATTTCCCTCTGTGTCTACAGCATAATCTTGGAAATCTTTGAGTTCTTCAACATTAGATAGGTGTTTGATTCTGCTTTCCATTGTTACATTTTACCACTGGTTTATTTAGTGGTAAAATAGTTTTCCGCTTGTTAAAATAGAAGTTTTTATTATAATGAGTTTTTAAGATAAGTCCTTAAAATCCTTCTAGAGGTCGTTATCTTAGCGGTCGCATTATAACACCCTTGCACAAATCTGTCAATCCCCCGCTGTCACAAAATCCCCACAATCCCCGCGCAGAATCCCCCGGAAGACCCCTAAATACCCCAAGACTTGACACACTACCCCATAGCATCTTATACTGTCCTCATAACACCCAACGGAGAGCGATTATGTCGGTTGCGTATCATCAAGCACAGAAGCAGCGTTATAGAATCACTCTGGAAATGAACGTTCTGAGTGATTTTGACCCACACCAAATTGACTGGGAAAAGCTATTCAAACTCGAACCAAGTGAGAGGTGCGAAGCATACGTGGAGGATCTAGATTGCCCTTCTAAGTGGTGAAACAGCACTTTTAGTTTTGATAGCATAACCCCCCTAAATAACCCCAGTTATGCTATCAAAACTATGAGACCACTAAAGTATAAGAATCTGGGTTACGGAGTGATGATAAGGGTGCCCGAAAGTGTCACCGCTATTCTACCACAACTGCAAGACGTTATGCAACAGTTAGAGGAGAACGGTGAGGATAGTCGTGAGGTGATCTTACAGATGCTCAGTGATATCGAAGAACGCCTGAGTAACTGAAACTCTGGGGCCTTGAAAGTGTCTCTATAGTGTAAGGACAACCCGCTTCAAGTTTCCCCCAAATGACTACCACTTTCCAAACCAACATGACCGACACCACCTATAACGGTTGGACGAATTATGAGACCTGGAATGTTGCTCTCTGGATCGGTAATGATGAGGGTTTGTATAACCTTGCCCGTGAGTGTGGTGATTATCAAACCTTCTGTGATTGCATTGGTTCTGATGCACAAACTCTTGATGGGGTGCGTTATGATGACCCCAAGGTAAATGTGATCGAAATCAATAGCGACGTGTTCGACTACTAAGTTATACAAAGGGGAATGAGATGCGCCTCTATAAAGACACTCACTCAACACACGGTTCCTAACACTTTCCTTCTTCATTATGTCCAAGTCCGTTATTCTTTCTCTGCTGTCTAAGGGTTCTACTGGCAACGAAATCCTTTCCATTCTGGATGTTATCGTCGCTGATATTGAGCAGGAGAATATTGATAGTTGTGCTGAAGTCTTTGCCAACTGATTAACACTTACTGTTTCTCTCTTAACTAACACTCAAATGTCTCAAGTTCGTACCGTCACTTATACTAACGTTCGGGACAATGTAGAACGTACTGTAGAGTTCCCCAATATCAATCAAGCGACAGTATTTGTTGACAGTTTGCATCTTGCTGGTGTGTATGCTTGGATTAACCTACTTGATGAAGATGTAGCAGACTGATATACTCAACTCCTGTCGCAGTTAACCACAGAATGTCCCGTCACTTCTTCTGGGTCTTTTAGATGCTTGGTTACGGCGAGACTGTATAAACAGTGGACTACGATTATTGTTACTGAAGTCTCTATTCTTCATATTTTCACTTCTAGTAACCCAACGAAGATTATCCACACTATTGTTCAGTTTGTCTCGGTCAATATGGTCTACTTCTGGAGCATTATTGGGGTTTGGGATATAAGTTTTTGCCACTAATCTATGAACTCTTTCATTATAACTTTTCCCATTCTTTCTGAGTATTGTGTTTAAGTAACCCCTACAATTCCTTGCTGGTTTCAGTTTCCTTAAGTCGCCATACTTATCCGAGTAGATATCACCTTCTTCTGTGATATAATACCCTGGATAGTCATCAATTGGGCGCATAGTTTCTAACACAAATTGCCTCAATTATAGCACATCTCAGGTAACAAATCAAGCCATGTCGGATGGCTCTAAACTAGGCACCACACAGTTCCTAACACTTTTCTTCGTTATTATGTCCAAGTCCCTGATGCTTTCGATGCTGGCACAAGGTAATACTGGGGATGAGATTCTGTCCATTCTCGATGTTATCGTGAGCGACAATGTTGCTGAGGTTGTTGATATGCCTATTCTGGGGCAAAGTGTTCCTACTCTTGAGGAAATCGCGTTCTGATGTATAGTGAGAGTGCTGCGGTGATTGACACTGTGGCACTCTTATGTTATGATGGTTGATATAGGTGAAACGGCAGGTATTTGCCGCCGATTCTTATAGCCGCGGCGCGGCGTTGCGTTTATAAAAATCGATAAGTCCCTAACCTACAGTGTATGTCTTTTTCGACCTTTCTATCACTCTCATAAAAAAAATTTTTCAGAAATATGAGAAGATCAAAAACCCCGTATTGGAATTTCTGGAAGGTTGTCTTTGCGGGATGGTTGATACGATATCCAGAGAAAATATTAAAAATATTCGGAGTCCCCCTTGGAATTCTGATAGTAATGATATATAATGCAATGACGAAATAAAAAAATTTCCGGAAAAATTTTATGGAAAAGCAGGAAAAAATATATCACATATATGCAAAGGGTCAGTGCATTTATCACAGCTTATCAGAAGAAAAATTCTCTGAAACTTGGGAGATGTTACACAGAATGGTTGATCTGTTAGGTGCAAGTATTTCAGTAGAAGAATTGGAGTATGTAGAAGTATATACTAATAAAATTATGTCTTTGAATTCTTCGTACTGACATTGACAATTACTAAATAGAACGATAAAATTGATCTGAAGGTTAATTTAACTTTATGGCAAAAGGATTTACAGTAAAGGCAAAAACGCCTATCGCTAATAAAACAGAAGAATGGGATTATGATTCTATCAAAGAACGAATGAGGGGTAAATCGATTGTATTTTGTTTACCTGGGAGGGGATGTTCATTTATTTTTCTAAAAGCATTTGTACAACTTTGTTTTGATCTTGTACAAAATGGAATGAGTATTCAAATTTCTCAGGATTACTCATCGATGGTTAATTTCGCCCGTTGTAAGTGTTTGGGTGCTAATGTTCTTCGTGGTCCCAAGCAAGTTCCATGGGATGGAAAACTCGAATATGATTATCAGCTTTGGATTGATAGCGATATTGTTTTTGATTCTCAAAAGTTCTGGCAATTGTGTGATCTTGCACTCTCAGAAGAAAATGAAGAGCGTGAAATTGTCGCAGGTTGGTATGCAACTGAGGATGGACACACAACCTCTGTCGCACACTGGTTAGAGGAAGATGATTTCCGTAAGAATGGTGGAGTGATGAATCATGAGACTGTCGAATCAATCTCCAAGCGCCGCAAACCATTCACTGTAGACTATACTGGTTTTGGTTGGGTGCTGATTAAGAAGGGAGTTTTTGAAAACCTCGAATATCCTTGGTTTGCTCCTAAGATGCAAGTTTTTGAATCTGGAAATGTTCAAGACATGTGTGGCGAAGATGTTTCATTCTGTCTTGATGCAAAAGATGCAGGATTTGAAATCTGGTGCGATCCTCGTATTAGAGTTGGTCACGAAAAAACTCGTATTATCTGATGGAAAGACTTTATAATATACTTTATAAAGGACGTAAAATACATATGAATCTCACTGCAGAAGATTGTAGTGAGATTCTTCAAGACTTCTCAGAGCGTTTCTACTCGGGAGAAGACATTGACCCAAATGATTTAGAAATGGAGGAAATTTATGGCTAAAGGTGGAAGCAACAAGACTCTTTTTGAACCAGGAGCACCGAAGAAGACTCGTCAAGGACGTTCTGCTCGTACACTATTGAGTGCAACTTCTCGTAATGGTAAAAAGAAAAAGTACCGTGGACAAGGTAGATGAAAAAACTTCTCTTTATCTCAGAAGATAAAGAAAAATCTTTAATTCAGGAGATGATTTATCGAATTAAAGTATCAAACTTGAACATTCATCCAAGTGATACTTGTTTTTTAATGGTCTCTCCTGACTATTCTGCAATAGTAACACAACATCTCTCTCATTCATTGACTATGGATGGAGAGATTTTTCATATAGAATCAGTAAATGTACCTTTTCCTGACGAAAATGTACATGAGTATAAAGTAGAATTTGAAGAAAATTTCAAAAAATGGTCTAATAAGTGGAAAAAATTTGTTTTAATTGAAGCAGGAGTGATTCGTGGAGGTAATTATACCTGGATAGTGGACATAATTAAGTCAATATCAACGGCAAATGCATATACTATAGCATTATGTGAGAATATTCATAGTAAATTCAAGAGTGATTTTGTATCTTTATATTATGATGACGACACAGAAGACCTTCATTTTTGGTGGGAGCAACCAAATAATCATTGGATTCCATAAAATAAATAATTTTTTCCATTTTCGGGATAGAAACCCCGTAAAAAGTTCTGATTTTCACTAATCAGGAGTAAAAAATGGACCCAAAAATGTTAAGAGAAATCGCAAATGATGACCTAACACCAAAAAAACACGATTTCTTGCTTCAAAATGAGATTCATTCCCAAATTCGTAATGATGATGATTATGATGACTGGGAATACGGAACTGAGCCTCTTTATGAAGTACGAAAATGATGAATAAATAAGATAGATTTATAATAAAAAATGCCTTTAGAAAGGGTAAGTAAGGGATTTAAGGATATTAGTATGACTTTTCAGTCTAACCCACTGAATGATGACTTGATTGCCCTTAAAAATGAAAGTGCAATTGCTCGTGCAGTTCGCAATATAGTTTTTACCTTACCCGGAGAAAAATTTTTTAATGAAGATTTTGGTTCGAAAGTAAGTAAATCATTATTTGAAAATGTAGATGAAATTTCTGCTTCAAATATTAATGATGAAATAAAAAATTCAATTACAAATTATGAACCAAGAGTGAGATTAATTGATGTTCAAACAAATCCAGATTATGATAACAATTCCTTTGATGTTGTAATCATTTACAGAATTGTTGGTATAGATGTTCCACCTCAACAGTTACAGTTCGTATTGCAACCTACTAGGTAAATGCCATTAGTAAACTTTTCAAATCTGGATTTTGACCAGATTAAAACATCAATAAAAGACTATTTGAGATCGAACTCAAATTTTACTGACTATGATTTTGAAGGATCCAATCTTTCAACAATTCTCGATGTTTTGTCGTATAATACATACATCACCTCATATAATGCAAACATGGTTGCAAATGAGGTATTCATTGATAGTGCAACTCTCAGAGAAAATATTGTTGCACTAGCCAGGAATATTGGTTATGTACCAAGATCAAGAAAAGCTGCTCTCGCAACAGTTACTTTTTTTGTAAATACAACTAATGTATCTCCAACACCATCTGCATTAATACTAAAAAAAGGAACAGTTGCAGGTACATCTGGATCTTTTGGCAATCAATCTTTTGTATTTTCAATATTAGATGATATTACAGTTCCTGTAATAGATGGAATAGCAGAATTTAATGATATTCAGTTATATGAAGGGACATTATTAACCAGCAGTTTTACTTATAGTTCAAATAATCCAAATCAAAGATTTATTTTACCAAATGCTGGGGTTGATACTTCTTTAATTTCGGTAACAGTAAAAGATAGTGTAAATTCAACATCATCAGTTAAGTACAGACTTCAAGATAGTGTATTTGATGTAAATAAAGATTCAAGAGTTTATTATATACAAGAAATAGAAGATGAAAGATATGAATTAATATTTGGAGATGGAGTTTTATTCGGCAAAAAGTTAGAAAATAATAATTACATTGAAGTTAATTATATTGTATCTAATGGAGATAGTGCGAATGGAATTTCACAATTCACATTCTCCGGTAGACTGTCATATGTAAGAAATGGCATAGAATATAACGTTTCTTCTGGAATATCATTATTAACTACTGGCGTTTCATCTCAAGGTGGACAAAATATAGAATCAGTAGAATCAATAAAAAAATATGCTCCAAGGATATACTCTTCTCAAAATAGAGCATTATCTGCAAATGATTATGAAACTTTGATTCCGAATAAAATTTATCCAGAAACAGAATCAATATCAGTATTTGGTGGCGAAGAACTAATACCTCCACAATACGGAAAGGTTTTTATTAGTATAAAACCAAGAACCGGAGATTTTTTACCAAACTTAATTAAAGAGAATATTAAAAGAGATCTAAAAAAATATGCGGTCGCAGGAATAGTACCAGAAATTTTAGACCTAAAGTATCTTTATATTGAAATAGATTCAAAAATTTATTATAATACAAATTTTGCTCCAAGTTCTTCATATGTTTCTAGTATTATACAAACAAATGCAAATAAGTATGCAGAATCAACAGAATTAAATAAGTATGGAGCAAGATTCAAATATAGTAAATTTTTAAAAATTATAGATGATAGTCATGAATCAGTAACTTCTAATATAACAAAAATTCAAATTAGAAGAGATCTGAGAGTTGTTTTAAATAGTTTTGCAGAATACCAGATTGGATTTGGTAATGCATTCCATATTAAGAGTATGGATGGATACAATATTAAATCTTCTGCATTTAAGACTTCAGAATTTCAAGAATTTGTTTATCTTTCAGATATTCCCGATACTAACAGAGTTACTGGTTCTATATTCTTATTTACTGTTCCAAATGCAAATTCTACATCATCAACGATAGTAAAAAGAAATGTAGGAACTATAAATTATCAAAAAGGAATTATAACCTTAAATCCTATTAATATTTTGTCTGGAAAAATTAAAGACAATCAAAGTATTATTCAAATTTCTGCAATTCCACAATCAAATGATGTGGTTGGATTGCAAGATTTGTATTTGCAACTAGATATTAATAATAGTATATTTGAAATGGTTCCTGATGATATTTCTTCAGGTCTTGATCCTTCGGCATCTAACTATATTGTAACATCAAGCTACAGCAACGGAAATTTAGTAAGATTATAATAAAATGACGGAAAAAAGAATTCAATTTAATAATATTTTACAAAATCAACTTCCTTCATATGTAAAGGAAGAGTTTCCACTTGTTGCTGAGTTTTTAAAGCAGTATTATATTTCTCAAGAGTTTCAAGGAGCTCCAGCTGATCTTGCTCAGAATATTGATAGTTACATAAAATTAAATACAATAAAAGATAATTCTGATTCAACTACTCTAAGAAGTGATGTATCATTTATTGATGATATTATAAATGTTGAGAGTACTATTGGATTTTCAGATTCATATGGTCTGATTCAGATAGATAATGAGATTATTTCATATCAAAGTAAAACTGCAGATTCTTTTATTGGATGTATTAGAGGATTTAGTGGTATTACATCATATAAAACAGAAAATAAACCAGAAGAATTATTATTTAAGTCATCAGAATCAGAATCTCATAGTGCAAAATTTATAAATTCAAAAGGAGAAGAAGAATCTACTATAGTTATTAATTTAAGTTCTCTCTTCTTAAAAGAATTTTTCAATAAATTAAAATATCAGTTAACTCCTGGATTTGAAAATAGAGAGTTTTATAGTGGATTAGATAAGTACTTTTTCTTAAAACAGTCTAAAGATTTTTATTCTACGAGAGGAACTGATTTATCATTTAAAATTTTATTTAATGCATTATATGGAGAAGATGTAAAGGTCATACGTCCACAAGAATATCTCATTAAACCATCTTATGCACAATACAATATTTCCAATAATTTATTAGTTGAAAGTATCAGTGGTGATCCTTATGAATTAGTAAATTCAACTTTATATCAAGATTATGATGAAAGATATCCTGATATTCCAAAAGGATATGCGCAGATTTCAAATGTAGAAAAAATACTTACAGATTCTAATAAATCTTATTATAAATTAAGTTTTGATGCAGGATATAATAGAGACATCAGAGTTGATGGTGCTTTATACGGAACTTTTTCTGTTCATCCAAATACAAAACTAATAGGTGATGTTTTACCTGGAACAAAGACTTTAGATGTTGATTCTACGATAGGTTTTCCAAAATCTGGGGAATTGTCAGTAACTTATTTTGATGGAACTGAAGGTGTAATTTCATATAGCTCAAAGAGTATAAATCAATTTTTTGGATGCGAAAATATAATTAAAACTATTTCAGATGAATCTGATATTTGGTTAAATGTATTTGCTTATGGCAATTCTAATTTAAACACCGGAAATGATATAAAAGTTAGGGTAACGTCTGTATTAAAAAATACTGCTATAATTAGCGATACTTATTATCAAGAAGCAAACAATATTGGAGTTGTTAAAACTTTAGGAGCAAATCCTTCAGACGTTGTTTCAAATAATTGGATTTTTAATATTTCAAAAAGTTTTAATGTTTCTTCAATACAATTAATAGATTTTAGCGACTATACTTATCAATTAACAACTGAAATTGATCATAATTTTGTAGTTGGAGATTCTATTACTATAATTTCAAGTGATGGATCTAGTATAGATTCTAAAATTAGTAATATTATTTCAAATACAGTTTTTCAAATTAGAGAACAAGGTGAAATTGATGTCAATAGATTTTATTTTATAAAAAGAAAAATAAAAAAAGTTGAGTCTACAATTTATGAATTTTTAACAAATCAAAGTTCAGATGTTCAAAATGTTTATAAAGATAAGGAAAAGACGCTAGTTGCTTCACACTCTCTTCCTTCATATAAAATTGAATGTTTTGATAGATCTATAGATTTTTCTGGTGTTTTTTCTGGAGATACATTTGTTTTTAACTCAAATGTAATTGATCACGGATTTTACACTGGCGATTCAATTTATTATAAACCAAGTTCCTCCTCCCCTGTTCTCAGTGAAGGTGTTTATTATGTTGCTAGAGTAAATTCTAACGGAAATATAACAAATATTGGATCATCAAATAGATTAAAATTTACAAAAAGTAGAGCTCTTTTATATGAAGCAATAAAAAATACCGATCAGGACTCAAAATTTATTTACTATGAAAATCAAATATCTATTTCTGATGGAAAAATAATTGATTATGATTTTTATAACCAAAAAGAAAAATTACAAAAAAAATTAAGTCCACAAAAACTTTTTAGAGAAATTCTACCACCAACTTCTGATGGAAATGAATATTATACAAATTCTGGAACTACTGGCATTTTAATTAATGGTGTTGAAATATTAAACTATAAATCAAAGGATAAAATTTATTATGGACCAATAGAAGAAATTGCAGTAGTAAATCCCGGACAAAATTATGATATAATTAATCCTCCAATTTTAACTATTTCTGATTCCGTAGGTACAGGTGCTAGTGCATATTGTTCAGTAAAAGGATCTCTTCAAGCAATTAAAATTATAGATCCTGGATTTGATTATATAGAGACTCCAAAAATTAATATAAGTGGCGGCAATGGATCTGGAGCAAAAGCATATGCTGTAATGAAACTGATTGATCATCAGATTATATTCAATACAGAATCAAAATCCGAATTAGTCAATATTTCAAATAATAGTATTGGGTTTACAACCTATCATAAATTTAGAAATTATGAAAGAGTGGTTTATAAAACAGAAGGTCAACAATCAATAGGGGGTATAACAACAAATTCTTCATATTATGTTTCAACTCAAGATTTATATACTATTAAGTTACACAAAACTCTTGAGGATTCCATATCAGGAATTAATACAATATCTTTGACATCTTATGGAATTGGAAATCATATTTTTGAGTCATACAATAAGAAATCTGTTATTGCTGCTATTAATATTGAAGATTCTGGACAAAATTATGAAAATAAAAAAAGAACAGCAACCTCAAGTTTAGTAAACATATATTCAAATGAAATTAATATAAAAAATCATGATTTTAAATCCGGAGAAGTAATTAACTATTCTACAGATGGATTATCAATTGGTGGTCTATCCAATAATACAAATTATTATGTTACTACGGTGAATAGTGATACATTTAAACTTTCTCCAATTGGATTAACTACAGATGGTCAAGATTTTTATTATCAAACTAAACAGTATGTTGGGTTTACGTCTGTTGGATCCGGAACCCATTTCTTTAATTATCCACAAATTTCTGTTGAGGTAATTGGAAAGGTTGGAATTTCCTCAACAAATACTGATGCTTTTTCAGCAAAAATTCAACCTATCTTTAGAGGACAAATTGGAGATGTTCATTTAAGAAGTGGTGGAATTGGTTATGGATCATCTGAAGTATTGAATTTTAAAAGAAATCCAACGATTAGTTTAAATAGTGGCACAGGAGCTGATCTGGTGCCAGTAGTTAATAATGGAAAAATAGTTGATGTTTTAATCAATAATTCGGGACAAGATTATAATTCTCCACCAAATTTATCAATAATTACAAATGGAAATGGTAGGGGGGCAGTTCTAACACCAATCATAGAAAATGGACAAATAAAATCCGTTAATATTATTGAAAGTGGTGCTGGATATGAGAGAAACAGTACTTTTATTCTAGTAACTGCTTCCGGTCAAAGGGCAGAATTTAGTCCAAAACTAAAAACTTGGACAATAAATTTATTTGAAAAATATTTCAATACCATAAAAAGAGATGATGGAACACTCTTCTATAACCCAAATTCTGAGTATGACTTAGAATTTACCCATCTTTATGCTCCAAGAAGTCTAAGGGAAGGTGTTTATTCTAAAGAATTTGGTGGAAAAATTTTATATGGTAAACCAGACCTTAGAAAGGATGGAAATGGTAGAGAAATTTTATCAAGTGATCACTCTCCAATAATTGGATGGGCATATGATGGAAATCCAATATATGGTCCATATGGATATTCCAAAAAAGATGGAGGAACAGTAACCCGAATGAAATCGGGATATAGCAAATCTGGTCCTGTAGATACAAATAGACCATCACAATCAATCTTTCCTATTGGATTTTTTGTTGAAGATTATACATACAATAATGTTGATGATGACTCAGTTTTAGATGAAAATAATGGAAGATTCTGCGTAACTCCTGATTTTCCTAATGGAGTTTATGCTTATTTTGCATCTATAGAGGAAAATAATTCAGATTCTTTCGGTGGATACATATTACCAAAATTCCCATATTTAATTGGAAATAAATTTAAGTCTGTTCCGAATGAATTTAATTTCAAAAGATCATCAAACCAAGATAATATTGATTTAAATAAAACTAATTGGATTAGAAATACAACTCCATATAATATTTACAAAGATATTGAATCATATTCATATATTTCCTTCCCAAATTTATTGAATCAAACTGTAGAAATTAAAAATGTTTCTTCTGGATCAGTAGAAAATATTGCAATTTCCACTGGAGGTCTTAATTATAAGGTTAATGACTTAATAGTATTTGATTCTGATGGAACTCGCGGATTTGGTTTATCATCTAAAGTTTCTAGAGTTGGTGGAAAATTAGTAAATTCTATTAGCGTTGCAACAACTTCAATCTCTTCTGTTGAAATTTATCCAGATTCTAATAAAAAAAATTCATTTATAATACAATCAAATTATCCACATAATTTTTTAAATCTAGATAAAATATCAATATCTGGATTAAATACTTCATCATTTTTAAATAATGACTTTTATACTGTAGGCGTATCTTCAAATACATTTGCAATATCCGATCCATTGGGAATAGGTTCTGTTCCAATAACAGGGATTGTTACTTATTTTTCTGTTACCGGAAATATTGCATATACAAATGTAAGGGAAAATGACATCTTTACCGTAGGAAGTGAGCAGGTAAAAATTCTCAATATAGATAGAAAATCTTCAAGAATTAGAGTTTTAAGATCTATTAATGGATCTGTTGGTTCTTCTCATAGTTATAGTGATATTTTATATGAAAACCCAAGAAGATTTTCTATAAATGTAAGTGATTTTAGCAACTACCCACAAAAATCAAATAAAGAATTATATTTTGACCCCATAGAGTCTCTTGGAATTGGAACAAGTTTTGGAGTTGGAATAGGAACACTAATTAAATTTTCAAATCCAGGAGTTGGTATAACCCAAATTTTTATACCAACAAAAACAATTTATATACCAAATCATGAATTGGAAACTGGAGATTCTTTAATATATTCGTCAAATGGAGGAACTGAGATATCAGTTTCTAATAATGGAACAACTTCAAATTTATTATTAAACAATTCAACAGTATATGTTGCAAAAATATCAAACGATTTAATTGGAATATCAACAGTAAAAGTTGGTCTTGGATCTACTGGAACATTTGTTGGTATTGCGAGTACTAATAGATCAATTAGCACTTTATATTTTACTGGAGTAGGAACTAACACGTATCACAGCTTTAAAACAAATTATTCAAGTTTGACTGGAAATGTATATAAAAATATTGTAACTGTTTCTACAGCACAAACTCATGGATTATTAAATGGTGATAACGTATTTGTAAATGTTAATCCAGGAATATCAACAACAGTTATTGTCAAATATGATAATTTTAATAGAAGACTACTAATAAATCCAAAAACATTCTCTTCTTCTGGAATTAATACTACTGAGAATTATATTTTTATTGAAAATCATGGATTTAGCAATGGAGATAAAGTTGTATATAATTCATCTTCGCCATCAGGTGGATTAGAAAATAATAAAATATATTACATAATATCTTTTGATAAGGATAAAATTAAATTATCTGATTCATATTATAACTCTATAAATTTTAGTCCAGACGTTATTAATATAACTTCCACTTCGAGTGGAACAATAACCCCAATAAATCCTCCAATAAAAGTTTATAAAGATTCTATAGTAAATTTTGATCTATCAGATTCATCACTTTCTTATGTAAGTGGATCAGTAACATATCCAGCTTTTGATTTCAATTTCTATATCGATTCAAATTATAAAGAAATTTTTGATTCTACAAAAAATAGCACTGAATTTGAAGTTAAAAAATATGGAGTTATTGGAATAGATAGTGGTGCCAAAGTTTCTTTACTTGTAAATAATAACACTCCAAGAAAATTATATTATAAACTTGACAAAGTTTATTCTGGAGTAAATCTTCCAGCAGAGAAAGAACAAATTATAGAGGATTCTTCAGTATACACCAATAATGAAATTCAAGTTGTAGAAAGTGAATATAACGGAAAACATCAAATAGTTTCTATTGCATCTTCCGTATTTACATATAATATAACTAATATTCCCGAAAAAAGTTCATATTCTTCTGGAATTTCTTCAATAACTTATGAGACAGATTCTTTAACTGCGTTTGGACCTATAACAGAAATTAAAATTGACTCTCGCGGGAAGAATTATTATTCGCTTCCAGATTTTTCTAAAATTATTACAAATTATGGTAGTGGAGCTATTTTAGAAGCTTCTAGTAAGTCTATAGGAAAAATTAATGGCACTAGAATTAATGACATTGGGTTTGGTTTTCCATCGGATCTTACTTTAAAACCAAATTTATCCTTACCACAAATTTTAAAAGTTGAACCATTAAATTCATTCGAATCTATAGGTATTACATCCACTGGAAGAGGATATAATACTCCTCCAAAATTAATTGTTATAGATGGAAAAACCAAAAATGTTTTACCTGAGGTAGATCTTAGATATTCTATTGGAGATACTAAGGTTGAAATTTT
>Ga0208784_1000286_pt1 | contig 25742 bp, 23 predicted proteins | sample DEB19_08_DNA_FD_184531 | JGI IMG/M metagenome (GOLD analysis project Ga0208784, IMG submission 184531) | Aqueous microbial communities from the Delaware River and Bay under freshwater to marine salinity gradient to study organic matter... | ecosystem: Environmental > Aquatic > Marine > Coastal ... | reverse complement strand
GTAATCATCGATTTCAAAAGAGACTGAATTGCCTTGATAAGAAACGGTGCGATTTTCTAAATCTACAGTTATTTGAGTTGCTGGTTCTTTCTCAATCTCTTCCCAAATTTTTTCGACTTCCGCTTGCGGCAAAATCACGGTCAATAAACCACCTTTAGCGCTGTTGCCACGGAAAATATCAGCAAATCTAGAAGAGATGACTACTTTGAAACCGTAATTCTGCAAAGCCCAAACGGCATGTTCGCGCGAAGAACCGGTTCCGAAATCTACCCCCGCCACCAAAATGGTGCCGTTCTTATATTCATCCTTGTTAAGTACAAAATCTGGGTCATTGCGCCAAGCTGCAAATAGTCCATCTTCAAAGCCGGAACGGGTAACGCGCTTTAAATAAACCGCTGGAATGATTTGATCAGTATCAACATTTGAGCGACGTAGTGGAACTGCGATGCCAGTGTGCTTTAGAAATTTCTCCATTAGTTTCCTCCTACAAATCCGCCGGTGATGCCATTGTGCCCTTTAAGGCTGTTGCAGCTGCAACTAAAGGCGATGCCAAGTGGGTGCGTCCACCTTTTCCTTGACGACCTTCGAAATTTCGATTGGAGGTTGAAAGGCTTCGCTCTCCTGGCTTAAGTTGATCTGGATTCATGCCTAAGCACATTGAACAGCCGGCGCTTCGCCACTCTGCTCCCGCTTCAATAAAAACTTTATCTAAACCTTCTGATTCGGCTTGTAAACGAACGCGAGCTGAACCTGGCACGACTAGCATGCGAAGAGAATTAGAAATTTTCTTACCCTTCAAAATTGCAGCTGCAGCGCGCAAATCTTCAATGCGACCATTAGTGCAAGAACCCAAGAAAACTGTATCTACCTTGATTTCTTTCATCGGGGTGCCGGCGGTTAGACCCATATATTCAAGCGCGCGCTCTGCGGCACCGCGCTCTTCTGGATCATTCATCTCTGCTGGGTTAGGGACTTTCGCATTTAGCGCAACACCTTGACCTGGATTAGTTCCCCAAGTTACAAATGGTGAAAGTTCGTCCGCATTTAAAGTAACTTCCGCATCGAATTTTGCATCTTCATCTGTATAAAGAGATGACCAATACTTAACTGCCTCATCCCATTCTTGACCAGCTTGTGGAGCATGTGGCTTGCCTTTGATGTAATCGAAAGTCGTTTGATCTGGCGCAATTAATCCTGCTCGCGCACCTGCTTCAATAGACATGTTGCAAATAGTCATACGAGCTTCCATGGAAAGCTTTCGGATGGCTTCTCCGCGATATTCCAAAACATAACCTTGCCCGCCGCCTGTTGAGATCTTTGCAATCACTGCAAGAATAATGTCTTTTGCGGTTACGCCTTCTTTTAAAGAACCTTCAACATTAATTGCCATCGTCTTAAATGGTTTTAGCGGAAGTGTTTGAGTTGCCAGCACGTGCTCAACTTCAGATGTTCCAATTCCAAATGCGAGCGCACCAAAGGCGCCGTGAGTTGAAGTGTGCGAATCTCCGCAAACAATGGTCATACCCGGTTGAGTTAGTCCGAGTTGTGGTCCTACAACGTGAACAATTCCTTGTTCGACATCGCCAAGTGAGTGGATGCGTACGCCAAATTCTGCACAATTCTTGCGCAGCGTATCTACCTGTAATTTTGATACTGGATCAGCAATTGGCTTATCGATATCAAGTGTTGGCACATTGTGATCTTCGGTAGCTAAAGTTAAATCTGGGCGATGTACTGGTCGATTGGATAAACGAAGGCCATCGAATGCTTGTGGGCTGGTAACTTCATGAATTAGATGCAGATCAATAAATAATAAATCTGGTTCGCCCTCTTTATGGCGAACAATGTGATCGTCCCAAATCTTCTCTGCAAGTGTCTTGCCCATTTGTTAAAAGCCTTTCAGTGCCTTTATTTGCTATCCACATTTTGAGATGCTAATCTCATGCCGTGGACAGCAAGAATAGCGGAGTCGGCGTATTAGATAAAGCCGTCAGCATTCTGGCTGCGCTAGAAAGTGGTCCGCATTCGCTTGCGGAGTTAGTTGCCGTGACCGGTATCGCACGTCCTACCGCCCACCGATTGGCGGTTGCCCTTGAGCATCATCGATTAGTTTCTAGAGATTTAACTGGCAGATTCATACTGGGCAAGAGAAATGGCGAACTTGCTGCAGCTGCCGGTGAAGATCGTTTGCTTGCAGCTGCCGCTCCGGCCCTTGCCGCACTTCGTGATGCAACTGGCGAATCTGCGCAGCTTTATAAACGACAAGGCGATCAAAGAGTTTGTGTTGCAGTTGCCGAACGTTTATCTGGTTTACGTGATTCGGTGCCAGTTGGTGCTGCACTGACAATGCAGGCAGGTTCTGCAGCGCAAGTGCTCCTTGCTTGGGAAGATTCAGAGAAGATTCATCGCGCACTCGGTAAAGCAAGATTTACTGCAGCTCATTTAGCAGCAGTTCGTCGTAGAGGTTGGGCGCAATCTGTTGGAGAACGCGAAGCCGGTGTGGCATCGGTATCTGCGCCAGTTCGCGGCCCAAATAATAAAGTTATTGCAGCTGTTGGTATTTCTGGACCAATTGAAAGACTTGGCCGTCAACCTGGTCGATTGCATGCTGCTGCGATTGTCGCAACCGCAACAAAGTTATCTGAATATTTAGCAAAAAATAATAATCAGTAACGATGCGGGTGTTCGGAGTTAATTACTCTGATTGTGTGGGATTTCGCTCTCATTACTAACGATTGAGAAGTCATGCATCTTTCTGAAAATCTAACACCATCTAGCAGTTCGCCATCTGTGATTCCAGTTGCGGCAAAGAAAATATCATCTCCTTTTACCAAATCCTTTGAGGTAAAAACTTGCTTTAGGTCTAATCCAGAAGCCTTTTCGAGTTCCTCAGTTGATTGTGGTGCAAACATTCCTTGAATTTCTCCACCCAAACAACGCATTGCACAGGCTGCAATCACCCCTTCTGGCGTGCCGCCAATACCCATTAATAAATCTGCTCCCGTATTGGGCCTTGCCGCTAAGACTGCACCAGCTACATCACCATCGGATATAAATTTGATTCGGGCACCAGTTGCTCGTATTTCATCAGCTAAATTATTATGGCGAGGGCGATCAAGTAAAACTACGGTTATGTCGTAAGCCGGTACTTTCTTTGCTTTAGCAACTTTTTCAATATTAACCGATACTGGTGCCGTAATATCAATTACATCGGCCGCTTCTGGGCCAGTAACTATTTTGTTCATATAAAAAGCGCCACTTACATCCAACATCGCGCCTCGTTCTGCAAGCGCAATTACTGAAATCGCATTATTTAAGCCTTTGGCAGTCAAAGTTGTGCCATCGATTGGATCGACTGCAACATCACAATTCATTCCAATGCCATTTCCGACAATTTCGCCGTTAAAAAGCATTGGTGCTTGATCTTTCTCGCCTTCGCCAATAACAACAATGCCATTCATGTCTACGGTTGAAATCATTTTTCGCATCGCATCGACTGCTGCTTGATCGGCATCGTCTTTTGCGCCACGGCCAACCCACCGAGAAGCCGCTATTGCAGCTGTTTCAGTAACGCGCACTAACTCAAGTGCTAAATTGCGGGAGTTGATATCCACGCACTAACAGTAGCCCCGAAGGGATTCGAACCCTCGTAGCTGGCTTGAGAAGCCAGAGTCCTAGGCCGCTAGACGACGGGGCCCTAGATTTGAAAGATAAAACGATATTAAGTTTTTTTAGCTGGGGTACCAGGACTCGAACCTAGACTTACTGAACCAGAATCAGCAGGGCTGCCAATTACCCCATACCCCAATATTGCTCTCTTGAACTCTTTTCACCTTTTTTGACCTCTTTTAAAAGGACGGGAGAAGTTTACCTTCGAGAAGAATTAAAGGCTAATCGCTGCTTTAATGCGTGAAATTGAAGCGTCTTTGCCTAGCAATTCCATAGATTCAAATAGCGGTGGCGAAATATGACTGCCGGTTGCCGCTATTCGAACCGCGCCAAATGCAATTCTTGGTTTAAGCCCCATATCCTCGATCAAAGCTGCTCGAAGTGCGCTTTCAATTGAATCGTGGCTCCATGTACCAAGCGGTTCAAGAACTTCCAGCGCTCGCTTTAAAACATCTTTGCTTAGATCATCTTTGATTTTCTCTTTAGATTCAGAATCAATGACTAATTCATCTACGAAAAGGAATTTAAGCATGGCAGGAATTTCGCCAAGTTTGACTATTCGCTCTTGGATGATTGGTAGCGCTTGTTTTACTAATGAAATTTCCTCATTAGTGCCAGTAATAACTTCTGCCTCTTTCAAGAATGGCAGCGCTCTATTTAGAAATTCTTCTGCAGAAAGAGCTCGAATCTTGTCTCCGTTAATGGCTTCAAGTTTCTTCATATCGAATCTAGCTGGCGATGAATGAACATCATGGACTTCAAATAAATCAATTAATTCCTGCATTGAAATATCTTCTTTGTCATCACCTGGCGACCAACCTAAGAGCGCCAAATAATTGCAGATGGCTTCTGGCAAATAGCCCTGTTCGCGATACCAAGCGATAGAAACTTCACCATTTCGCTTGGAAAGTTTTGCATTATCTTGCCCCATTACGAATGGTAAATGAGCAAAGGTTGGGTATTGATCTGGCTTTAAGCCCATAGCTTTATAAACTTGAATTTGACGTGGAGTTGACGAAAGTAAATCTTCACCTCTAAGTACGTGAGTTACTTTCATAAGTACGTCATCTACGGCAACAGCCAAGGTATACAAAGGTGACCCATCCGCGCGCATCAGTACAAAGTCAGGTACATATTTATGGTCAAAGGAGACTTCACCACGAATCTCGTCAACAAATGTCGTTGCGCCATCGTCCATTCTCATTCTAAGTACAGGTTTACGACCTTCTGCTTTAAATTTTTCAATTTGTTCTGCACTTAAATTGCGACAAGTTCCGCCGTAACCAGGTGCCACATTGGCTGCACGTTGACGTTCGCGCTCAGCTTCTAATTCTTCAGAACTGCAGTAGCAGTGATAAGCGGCGCCACTTGCGAGGAATTTATCCGCCCATTCTTTATAAATATTTAGACGCTCAGATTGTAAATATGGACCATTAGGGCCGCCTACTTCTGGGCCTTCATCCCAATTAAGTCCAAGCCACTTTAAGGTATCGATAGCGCGTTGAATGTATTCATCGGTAACGCGCTCTTTATCAGTATCTTCAATTCTAAAAATAAAGGTGCCACCGGTATGGCGAGCAAAGGCCCAGTCGAAAAGCGCTGTGCGAATATTGCCAACATGCAGATCTCCAGTTGGAGATGGTGCGAAACGGACTCGAATATCTTTACCCACGAGCAGAGAGTTTATTGGTTAACTCGCCCAACCCTGAAATCGCACACGTAACCGTACCCTTTTCTGGAATCGGTCCGATTCCAGCAGGAGTTCCGGTCAAAATAACATCTCCTGGCAGCAAGGTCATGACAGAAGAAACGAAGTGAATGATTTCATCTACTCCGAACATCATCTGATTTAGCGTAGCTTTTTGCTTAATTTCTCCATTTACAGTACATGAGATCTCTTGGTTGCCTGGAATAAATTCGGTATCAATCCAAGGTCCCAATGGACAGAAAGTGTCAAAACCTTTCGCTCTTGTCCATTGTCCATCACGAGATTGCAAGTCTCTCGCAGTGACGTCATTTCCGATTGTGTAGCCAAAAATAACTTCACTAGCACGCTCCCTTGGAACATCCTTGCAAATTCTTCCAATCACAATTGCCAATTCTGTTTCGTGATCAACTCGCTCAGACATCCACGGCCAATTTATGACATCACCTGGCCCTGCAACAGATGTATTTGGCTTTAAGAAAATTATCGGCTCGGCTGGAACTTCTCCACCCATCTCTTTTGCATGTTCGGAGTAATTTTTTCCGACACACACAACTTTGCTTCTTGGTAATACCGGGGCCAACAATCGCACTTCATCTAACGTCGTTATTTGACCACTTTTTTGAATGCCATTAAATAGTGGGTCGCCATTTACAACTGAGATTGTTTTTTCATCGTCTTCTAATATTCCAAAAATTGGATCATTGCCTAATTCGCCGCCAGGCTTTGGAGTAAATCGTAAAACTCGCATAACGCAAGATTACAGGTGATTACAGCTCTACTTCTGATTCCTGTCGCTCAAGGATCATGGAACTAATTCGGCGACGTCTTCCAATGGGACGTTCGGCCGTCACTTTCCAGCCAGATAAATTGAAGGTTGAGCCTGGAATTGGTACTCGGCCCAATACTTTTGCCATTAAACCACCGATGGTATCTACGCCTTCAATTAATTCCGGATCTAATTCAATTTCTAGTTCCGATGCCAGGTCTTCCACGTGTACTTTCGCTTGTACCTTTAATTTATCCTCAGATATCCAAACGAATTGATCTTCTTCATCATCAAATTCATCAGCGATTTCACCAACAATTTCTTCAATAATATCTTCAATTGTAATTAGTCCAGCTGTGCCGCCATATTCGTCGACCACAATTGCCAAATGGATTTGGTCTCTCTGCATATCTTTTAGTAACTCAGCCGCTGACTTATTCTCAGGTACAAAAACCACTGGGCGCATTAACTGCTCTACTTTTTCAGTTTGTTCAGCTTCACGATGATCATGTGAACGTTTTGCTAAATCCTTAATGTAGGCAATGCCAATAATCTGATCAATGCTCTCTCCGGTTACCGGAATGCGGGAATACCCTGAACGTAGCGCTAGCGAAAGGGCTTGGCGCAAGGTTTTGTCATGTTCGATCCAAACCATCTCTGTGCGCGGCACCATCAATTCGCGCACCAGAGTGTCACCAAGCTCAAAAACTGAGTGGATCATTTCGTGTTCGTCTTCTTCAACTAATCCACGTTCGTGGGCTTGATCTACTAATTCGCGCAACTCTTCTTCGTTCTTAAAGATGTTAGTTTTAAATCTTTGCCCAGGAGTCAGAATGTTGGCAATTCCCACGATGAATTTAGAGAATGGCCTAATAAAGATTGCAGAAAATCCAGTTAAGAACATGACTACGGCTAGAAGAAAGTACTTCAATTTACCGACCTCTTTACTAAATCTTCTTGCAGCGCAAACATTACTTTCTCTTCATCAAGTTCTTGGTGGTCATATCCTAAAAGGTGCAACAAACCATGTGCGGCCAATATTTTTATTTCGTGCTCAAAGGAATGACCGGCTTTTTCGGCTTGGGCTCTGGCAAATACCGGAGAAATTACGATGTCTCCCAGAATCCCAGGTTCTGGGTCATTTGGTTTTAATTCATCCATAGGAAAGCTCATTACATCTGTAGAACCAGGCAAATCCATCCATTTGATGTGAAGTTCTTCCATCTCTGCATCGTTTATGAATGCCAAGGTTAATTCGCACTCTGGGTGTAGACCAAGTTCGCGTATTGAAAATTCCAATAATTTTTGAATTTCAGATTCAGGCACAAGTTGTCCTGAACGGTTTTCTATTTCAATCATCGTAATTGACGAGTTTGCGAGAGATTTTTCTCTCGCTGTTCGTCATATGCCTCATATGCACTAACAATGTCGCTAATTAAACGATGGCGCACCACATCTTCTGCGGTTAAATCCAAGAACGCAATGTCATCTACCCCAGCTAATATTTTACGAATTGTTGCAAGGCCTGAATTCTTTCCGCCAGGTAAATCAACTTGAGTTACATCGCCAGTAATAACCATTTTTGAACCAAAACCCAAACGCGTTAAGAACATCTTCATCTGTTCGGGAGTGGTGTTTTGCGCTTCATCTAAAATGATAAAAGAATCATTCAAGGTTCGACCACGCATGTATGCAAGTGGCGCAACTTCAATAACACCTGATTGCATCAATTTCGGAATAGCATCTTGATCTAGCATGTCATGGAGTGCATCAAATAGTGGTCTTAAATATGGATCGATTTTTTCAGTCAAGGTTCCAGGCAAGAAACCAAGATGTTCGCCAGCTTCTACTGCAGGACGAGTGAGAATGATTCGGTTAATTTCACGTGCCTGTAGCGCTGCTACTGCTTTGGCCATTGCCAAATATGTCTTACCCGTTCCGGCTGGCCCAATTCCAAAGGTAATTGTATTTTCTGCAATTGCTTCTACGTAAGCTTTTTGGTTTGCAGTTTTTGGTCTGATGGTTCGCCCACGGTTGCTGACAATATTTAAAGATAAAACTTCGGCAGGGTGTTTTTGCGGATTTGATTTGAGCATTGAGATTGAACGTTTAATTACTTCCGGATTTATGTCTTGTCCGGATCTAAGTACAACTAATAATTCTGTTACGAGTTGCTCAACTTTGTCGCATTCTTCGACATCTCCGCGTAGAGCGATTTCGTTGCCTCGAACTGTCATAGAGACATTAGGAAAAGCACTTTCAATTTCTCTAAGATTTTTATCGGCTGGGCCTACAAGTGCGACCATTGGAATGGCGGTCGGTACCGTTATCAGGGTTCGTTCCATGTGTGGGTTGAAGTCTAACCAGGTGGCCAGGTGAAATCACGCCCACCTAACAGGTGCATGTGAGCGTGGAAAACTGATTGTCCTGCAGCTTCACCGGTATTAAAGACAGTTCTATACCCAGGCAGGGCCCGCTCCGTTGCAACCGCTTTGGCCGCTCGCAATAAAGATGCAGAAACTACCGCACTAGCTTCAGCCAGCGCTGCTGCATTTTCGACATGCAAAGTTGGCACCAATAAGACATGTGTTGGAGCCTGCGGGTTTAAGTCATTAAATGCAACAACATTTTCGTCTCGATAAACAATTTCCGCAGGGATTTCACCTTCGATGATTTTGCAAAATATGCAATTTGAATCTAACGCCATGAAATTACCATACCCTCATAAGCGCACTAACTGCGCTAACTGCTGCGATTCCCGCATGTGCCGAACGTAAAATTGGACGTCCCAGTTTGATTACCTTACCGCCGGAATTTTCGAAAATTTCAAGTTCTGCCTCAGTCAAGCCACCCTCTGGTCCAATAACTATCAGTGTATTTCTCGACGAAACCACCACATCCGAAATCTTAGCTTTGGCAGATTCGTGGCAAATTAAAATTTGATCAAATTCATTTAATAATTTGATTGCGCTAGGAGTATCTAATTTGGTTGACACTTTAGGTATATGAAATCGACGACTTTGCTTGCTGGCCTCGATTGCCGCAATCTCCCATTTATCAGAATCTTTACCAATCGATCTTGCGGACTGCCAAGGATATATTGTTGATACTCCAGCTGCCGTAAGTAATTCAACAGTCTCTTTTGCGCGATCACTCTTTGGTAGCGCCTGTAGAACTGAAATTTTATTTGAATCGGCAGCTTCAAAATCTTTACGTAATATCGAAAGCCCAATCTCCTTTTTTGAAACGGATGCAATGGCACATTGAGCCCAATTGCCTAATCCATCTGAAATTAAGATTTCCTCGCCAACTGTTAAGCGAAGTACCCGTTCGGCATGATGAGCATTATCCCCAGTTAATTGCGAGGAATTTACATCTTCAACAAAGAAAAGTTGCAACATTAGAATCTAAATGCTCCGCGTATTTTATTTAGCAAAGAGCCATCATCTACTTTCATGGTGGCAGAATTGCCATCTTCGCCTCTTAATTGAGCGAACTTACGTATAAGTTCCTCTTCTTCGCGATTTAATTTGGTTGGAGTTAGCACTTCAATATGAACAATTAAATCACCGCGGCCAGAACCTCTAAGGCGAGTCATACCTCTTTGTTTCAACGCGATTTTTGCACCCGAATGTGTGCCGGCTTTAATTTCAATCTCTTCTTCGCCATCGAGTGATTGGACCTTGGTCTTGGTACCTAAAGTTGCTGCACTAAATGGAATTGAGAGCGCTAAGTGCAATGTATCGCCATCTCGTACCAAATATTCGTGCTCTCTTTGAATTATTTCTACATATAGATCGCCGGCTGGTCCACCACCTGGACCAACTTCGCCACGTCCTGCTAATTGAATGCGATTGCCAGTTTCTACGCCACCTGGAATGTTCACATTAATTGTTTGTCTAGCTCTAACACGACCATCACCATGACATTCCCGGCATGGTGATGAAATTGTGGTTCCGAATCCTTGGCAAGCAGCACATGGTCGCGAAGTCATGACTTGTCCAAGAATGGAACGAGTTACTTGTTGAGTTTCACCGCGACCTTTGCATATGCCGCAAGTTGCTGGGCTAGTTCCTTCTTGACAACCACTCCCTGAACATTTTTCACAACGCACTGCACTTTCGACAGTTAATTCACGATCAGTTCCGAAGCACGCCTCTTCTAACGAGACTTCAACTCTAATCAGCGCATCTTGCCCAGCTCTTGCTCTTGAACGAGGCCCGCGAGATTGACCGCCTTGGCCAAAGAAAGCATCCATGATGTCGTTGAAACCAAAGCCACCATTAAATCCACCGCCACCTGCGCCAAATGGGTTTCCACCCATGTCATATTGACGCCGTTTTTGATCGTCACTTAAAACATCATATGCAGCAGTAACCTCTTTAAATCTTTCTTGGACTGCTGGATCTGGATTGATATCTGGATGCAATTCGCGCGCTAATTTGCGATAAGCGCGTTTGATTTCATCAGCATTTGCATCTCTAGCAACACCGAGGGTTTCGTATAAATCAGCCATTTGCACTATCCCCCGTGAAATCTTGCAGATATCGGCTTACGTAGTTTGCAACAGCGCTAACTGCAGCCATCGAACTTGCGTAATCCATACGCGTTGGTCCAATTACTCCCAACGCTCCTACTTCACCATAACTTGTAGATATTACAGAAGTTTCTCTTAAATTAACTTCTGATTGTTCGCTTCCGATTAAAACTTGAACACCACTTGATGCGCCGCCCAATAGGCGCAAAAGGACAACTTGCTCCTCTAGCGCTTCCAAAATTGGATGAATTTGTGCAGAAAAGTCTTGGCGGAATCTAGTTAAGTTTGCCGTGCCTGCCAGAACCACTTTCTCTTCTGGCTTCTCAAGAGCCATTTCAATTAGAGTCGAAATGACCACTGCCATATTTCTTCTATCGCCTTGATTTAAAGAATCCATCAATGCCGTAAGGCGATCTGCAACGTCTGGTAACCGTTGTCCCGAAATTGAATTATTGAGTTTGATGCGCATCGAGTTCAAGAATTCATCATCGACTTCTGAAGCCAATTCAATTACGCGCTGCTCTACACGCCCAGTATCAGTTATCAAAATCAACATTGTGCGCACTGAATTTAAAAGAACAAGTTCTACGTGACGTACTCGAGATTTCACTAAAGATGGATACTGCACAACCGCGACTTGCTTGGTAACGTCTGCAAGCAATTTAACTGTTCGCATCACCACGTCATCTAAATCAAGCGCACCCTCTAAGAAAGTTTCAATGGCACGGCGTTCTGGAGCCGAAAGTGGTTTAACTGACGAAAGTTGATCAACAAATGTTCGATAACCAAGATCCGTCGGGATTCTCCCTGCCGAAGTATGAGGTTGTGTAATTAAACCTTCTTCTTCAAGTACTGCCATTTCATTTCTGATTGTCGCCGGAGAAACTCCAAGATTGTGGTTTTCGGCCAAAGCTTTAGAGCCAACCGGTTCTTGAGTAGCAACGTACTCGTCGACGATTGCGCGAAGAATTTCTAGGCGTCGGCTCATAATTGGCAGATTTTATAGCCTAGATCAATTCACGGACTATTCGGTCAGCAATCAGGCGCCCTTGCGGGGTCAATATCAGGCGATTATCAACGCTCATGATTTGCTCTGGATAGTTCTCGAGAATTCTTAACTGTGTTTCAGTTAACTCATCCTTGGCAAGACCTTCTCGCAATCGAATTTGCAACATTATTTTCTCATCACGTTTTTCTGATTCTCCTAAAACTTCTCGATCTTGCATTGGAGATTCAAAGGCGGCTAACTTTTCCTGATACTTACTTGGATGTTTTACATTCCACCAACGAGTTCCATCGATATGAGAATGAGCGCCTGGACCTAATCCCCACCAATTCTGGTTTTGCCAATAGACCATGTTGTGCGCAGCTGGTCGACCCCAATTGCTAAGTTCGTACCAATTTAAGCCCGCTCTTGATGCCAAATCATCAACACTTAAATACATCTGCGCCATCAAATCATCATCTGGTTTATTTATTTCACCACGTTTAATTTTTGCAGATAATTTAGTGCCATCTTCTACTATTAAAGCGTATGCACTTAGATGATCGACCGAATAAGAAAGCGCAGTCTTTACAGAAGCTTCCCATTGTTCGAGCGTTTCACCAGGTGTGCCATAAATTAAATCCAAACTAACATTGTCGAATCCGGCTTTTCGGGCGTTCTCCACTGATTTGGCTACATTCTCTGGATTATGAGTGCGATCTAGCACCTGGAGTACCGACTGGTTGGCTGATTGCATACCCATTGAGATTCGATTTATTCCGATTGAACGATACTGCTCAAGCGATTGCAAAGTTAAAGTATCAGGATTGCATTCCATAGTTATTTCTATATTCGCTGCAAATTCCCACCTTTGTTTGAGTAATTCAATTACTCTGCCAAGTTCGTGAGCTGGCATCAAAGATGGGGTTCCACCACCAAAGAAAATTGTTGGGATGGTGGTGGATGTGGTTCTTGATGCGAAGGTAACTTCAGCAATTAAAGAGTCAACAAACCCTTGTGAAACGGTTTCGAGGGTCCCGCCTTCGCGCAATTCAGCGGGCGTGTAAGTGTTGAAGTCGCAATACCCGCATCGCTTTACGCAGTAAGGAATATGCACGTAAAACGATAAATTGGACATCAATCAACCTACTTATCGCGAGCGGCTTTGACCTTTTCGATATCCGCATCTGTTGCGAGAGCCGCAACGAAAGCTTCTTGAGGGACTTCCACGCGCCCAACCATCTTCATGCGCTTCTTGCCCTCTTTCTGCTTTTCGAGGAGCTTTCGCTTACGAGTTATGTCTCCGCCATAACACTTTGCAAGAACATCTTTGCGAATTGCACGAATGTTTTCGCGAGCAATAATTTTTGCACCGATTGCAGCTTGAATTGGCACTTCAAATTGTTGCCTTGGAATTAGTTCACGCAGTTTCTGAGTCATCATTACGCCGTACGCATAAGCTTTATCTCGGTGAACAATCGCGCTAAATGCATCCACGGTCTCGCTATTTAGCAAAATATCAACTTTAACTAGATTGCCCGCTGCATTGCCCTTATCTTCGTAGTCTAAAGAGGCATATCCCTTGGTGCGAGATTTAAGTTGATCAAAGAAATCAAAGACAATTTCCGCCAACGGTAAGTCGTATCGAATTTCTACACGATCTTCGGAGAGATAATCCATACCAAGCAGAACGCCACGACGATCTTGGCAAAGTTCCATAATGGTTCCGATGTAATCACTTGGAGCCAATACCGTAGCTTTAACTATTGGTTCTTGGACTTCAGCAATTTTCCCATTCGGATATTCAGATGGGTTAGTTACTGTAAGCGACCTACCATCTTCGAGTTTAACTTCATAAACTACGTTTGGTGCGGTCGAAATTAAATTTAGACCAGCTTCACGTTCGAGTCTTTCACGCACAATTTCCATGTGTAGTAAGCCAAGAAAGCCACATCTGAATCCAAATCCAAGCGCAGCTGAACTTTCTGGTTCATAAACCAAAGCTGCATCATTTAACTGTAATTTATCTAAAGCTTCGCGGAGCATCGGAAAGTCTGCGCCATCAATCGGATATAGGCCCGAGAAAACCATTGGTTTTGGATCTTTGTATCCCGCCAGCGCATCCTTGGCAGGCTTTTGATAAAGCGTGACTGTATCTCCGACGCGAGATTGGCGTACATCCTTAACGCCAGTAATTAAATAACCCACTTCCCCAACACTTAAACCTTGCGATGCAATTGGTTCTGGAGAGATTGCGCCAATTTCTAACAATTCATGGCGAGCGCCAGTTGAGATCATCTGAATCTGATCACGTGGCGATAATTTGCCGTCTACAACACGGATATAAGTTACAACTCCGCGATAAACATCGTAAACCGAATCAAAAATTAATGCACGAGTTGGTGCATCTTTCTGGCCAACTGGGGCTGGAATTTGATCCACGATTTCATCAAGTAATTCTTCAACGCCGACACCTGTTTTGCCCGAGACGCGCAAAACATCTTCTGGTTGGCATCCAATTAATTTAGCCAATTCGGCAGCAAATTTATCTGGTTGAGCCGCAGGTAAATCAATTTTATTTAATACCGGAATAATTTGAAGATTGTTCTCCATTGCCAAGTAAAGATTGGCCAAAGTTTGCGCTTCAATACCTTGTGCACAATCAACTAAAAGGATTGCACCTTCGCATGCGGCAAGCGAGCGAGAAACTTCATAAGTAAAGTCCACGTGGCCAGGAGTATCAATCATGTTAAGGATGTAATCCTTGCCATCGCGACCAGAACGCCATGGCAGACGAACAGCCTGAGACTTAATGGTGATTCCGCGTTCGCGTTCGATATCCATACGATCTAAATATTGAGCTCGCATCTGTCGAGGATCGACTACCTCAGTAATTTGAAGCATGCGATCAGCAAGCGTTGATTTGCCGTGATCGATATGCGCAATGATGCAAAAGTTTCGAATTTGCGCTGGGTCAGTGGAAGCAGGCTGTGGAGCCTTGCTTAACGGAATTGCCGGCATGGCGGCTTTGAGTTAGCTAATTACTTCTTAGCAGCAGCGGCTTTAGCCATTGCTGACTTCTTGTTAGCTGCGTTGTTGCGGTGAATTACACCCTTTGCAACTGCAACATCTAGAAGACGTGAAGCGCTACGAAGTTCGCTCTGAACTTTTGCAGAGTCACCTGCAGCAACTGCATCGCGGAATTTACGGATTGCGCTCTTTAGACCAGATGAGACCGCCTTGTTACGCTGACGAGCCTTTTCGTTGGTCTTGATTCGCTTAACCTGCGACTTAATGTTTGCCACTTATGTAACTCCTTGAAATCTTTTTTCTCTTTATATCGCTATGCCGCCCGGGAGCGGACAGGTTGCAAAGGCTACCAGCGCCCTATCTTTAGGCTCAAATCCTGCCGCTTCGGGCTGCGCAAATGCGAGTTAGCGCCTGCTCGAGCGCGTAAATCGGGTCACTGGCTCCGCCCTTTACCTGCGCATCACACTTAGCAATCGCCGCTACCGCCACCGTCAAAGTATTGGCATTCCATCCATTTAATTGGCGTCGAGCTTTATCGATCTGCCATGGAGCCATACCAAGTTCGCCAGCTAATTCGAATGACTTTTGCCCACGATTAATTCCAGAAACTTTTGCAATACCTCGCAAAGAAGATGCAATCGCACTTGTAATCATTACTGGATCAGTACCAGTTGTAATCGCATGTCGTAACGTAATCAAACTTTCAGGCAAATTACCTTCCATGACTTTATCTGCAACATCAAATCCAGTGGTCTCAACTTTGCCTTGATGATATTTATTTACATGTGATTCCTCAATCAATCCCGCAGGCGAATCTGACGCAAGCTGAGAAACTGCCGCACTTAATTCGCGTAAATCAGTTCCGGTTGCATTGACAAGTGCGCTGACCGCAGCTGGTGATGCTTTACGACCTAAATCAAGAAATAAATTTCTTACAAAATCTTCCTTTTCAGATTCTTTCTTAAGTGGTTCACAAGCAATAATTTCAGGTTTAGCTTTCTTAATTTGATCAAGAAGTGCTTTGCCTTTTACGCCGCCTTTGTGAATCAAAACCAAAGTTAAAGTAGGATCAGTGGCATCTAAGTATCTAGTGATTTCATTTTTGGCTTCTTCGGCTAAATCCTGCAAGTCGCGCAAAATAAGCGCACGCCTCTCAGAAAAAAGTGATGGAGAGAGCGCATCTGATATCTCGCCTACTGAAACTTCTCCAGCAAAGAGCGTAGTTATCTCAGCACGCTCTGCTTTTAGCTCTGCCAATAATTTTCCGAGTGCACGATCTGCAAGAGCAGATTCGGATCCAAGTAGCAGGTAAATGTCTTTCAAGCCACCCTCCAAAGTACTGGTAATCCGAATGCGCCGACCTTACTAGAAGAAACGCTACCTGTATTCGGGTCGATTGCAATGGCGCCAGCTTTATCGGTTCGCACTACCTTTTTAAATAGCTTCATAGTCTGAGCTGCCGGGTGGCCATACTTATTTCCCACACCTACGCTGATTATTGCCAGCTCCGGATTGGCAGCTTTATTAAATCGGTTATCTTGATATTTCGATCCGTGATGAGCTACTTTCAAATAATCCACCTTAGGTGGAGAAATCAAACTCTGCGCATCTGGTTCTAGATCCCCAGTTGTTAATAGCGAATAATCATTAGTTGTTATTAGCGCAACAATACTCTGATTATTTATCTCGCTACCTTCACCACCATTATCCGTGAAGTAATGAGAACCATTATCTGGCCATAAGAATTCAATTCTCATCTCACCTAACTTTAGAATTTCTCCGCGCATTGCATTCTGAATTATTCGCCCTACATTTCTGCCATTAGTCGCACCGACTAATCCCCCCACGTGATCCGCATGCGGATGCGTGAGAATTAATAATGGTATTTCATTAATCGATAAAGCCTTCAAACATTGGTCAATTAATCTGGGTTCGGGACCAACATCTATAACCACTCCACTATGAGGTGCGCTCTTTAATACGAGCGCGTCGCCTTGCCCAACATCGCAATTAGCAATTTGCCAATCATTATTTGGCCATCGTTGCAAAAAGGACAAAATCAAGATTATTGGTATCAAGATAAATAAATATTTTCGGCCAAAATAGAGGGCAGCAATAAAAGCAATTAATAGGAATGCGTTCCGCAAATTTATGACCGGGAAATCTGCAGCGCGATAAGCAACTTTAGTAATTAATCCTGCTGGAATTTTCGCGACGGCAACTAATAGTGGTGCTAGGGGCGGAATAAGCGCGGCGATGAAACCCAGAATAGTTACCGGTGCCACAAGCGGCGCTGCTAGTACATTTGCCAATACTGAAGAAATTGAAAGATATCCGCTTAAGGAAACTACTATCGGAGAACAGAGCAACGTAGCCGCGATGGGTTCGGCAAAGACTCTTGGCGCTTTAATTCTTGGTGCAATCAGCAGTAAGCCAGCTGTAGCTAGTACCGAAAGTGCAAAGCCTGGATCTCTAGCTTGCCAAGGATCTGCAATCACTACAACTGCAATTGCAAAACCTAAAGATGGAACCGAATCACTTCTCTGCCTATGAGATTTGGCAAAGATAACTACGGCAGCCATCGCTGCGGCGCGCAAAACCGAAGGTGACGGTCGAACTAAACCAACAAATGCAATTAGCGCGATTGATGTGACCGCCAGGCGAATCCGAACTTTTTTTATAGGAAATTGCATTAACCAAAGTAGAAATGAACTAATAATTGCAAAATTAGCGCCGCTAACTGCTGTCAGATGAGTTAAGCCAGATCTTCGCATGGCCTCGGTAAAAGATGCGCTCTGCAAAGAGGTGTCACCCAATACCATTCCAGGTATCAATGGTTCATTAGCAGATACTTTTCGCAATCCCGCTCTAATATTTCCTAGATTTTGTTGCCACCATGTGGCTTCGTCAATTAATTTAAATTTCTCCCATGATAAGAAGAGCGCCGCTACTCGTGGTTCATTACTTTCAAAAAGCTTCCCGCTTGCTTTAAATTTTGTAGAAGGCAAATAATCTCCGCCAAGGCCAATAACTCGGACTGGCACCCCTTTAGCCTTAGCAATAAATGAAAACTTGCCAGAGGCAGTTCTTTTAGGATCTGTGATAGTCGTAAAATCCAATGTAACTTTCTGCCCAATCATTTGATGAATGTCAGAGTTAGCTAAGGAAACTTCTCGAATACTCATCACCGATGCGCCAACTAATAGCGCAAGCAGAACTACCTGACTCTTTCGTCGAGCGAAAAGCGTTAGCGCACCTGCAATTAAACAGATGCGCCACGGTGCAATCCAACTTTGAATGAGCGCACCTATCCAGATAGATACGCCAATTAAAGCTAGACGCGAATCTTGGATCTGAACTTCTCTAATGTTGAAGCGCCAATCCCTTGCACTTTGCGCAAATCATCGATGCTCTGAAAATTTCCATTTGATTTTCGGTAATCAATGATTCTGCTTGCCAATACTGGGCCAATACCAGGCAATTTCTCTAACTCCTTAGCTGATGCCCGGTTGATACTTAAGATGCCATTTATCGCAGTAGAGTTTCTACGAACTGTTATTGAAGTTGAACTAGTTAATTTCTTTTCTACATAAATCTGTTCGCCATCTTTGACCATGCGAGCTTGATTTATATATGAAAGATCTGCGCTCTGCTTTGGACCTCCGGCAGCTTTAATCGCATCATTTACGCGAGAGTTGGTCGGTAAATGGTAAACCCCAGGGGTCTTAACTTCTCCTTGTACATCGACTACAACCATAGGTGGCGTAACAATTGTTGGAACTTGTGGCGTAATCGCTTTAGCGTCATGCGGTTTAAATATAAAGATTGCACTTAAGGCAATTGCAAATAATGCAAATGCTCCGAGCGCTTTGCGTTGGGTATCGGTAAAATTAATATCGCGCCACCAAAGCCGGAGCGCATCAATAGTTCTTGTCTGCATGGCAATAATAAAACCAAGAAGAGCTTGTGGATTGCTTGGAAATTAAATTAGTTGGGGATAACTAGTTAGGAATAACTAAGTTCACTAATTTTGGTGCACGAGTAATGATTTTTAACGGTTTTACCCCTTCAAGTGCCGCAACAATCGAAGGGTTTGCAAGTGCTAATGCTTCAAGTTCAGAATCTGTGATGGTTGGCGGAACTTCAATGCGCTCTTTGATTTTTCCGTTTATTTGTAAGACTGCGGTTACCGCATCTGCCACTAGTAGTGATTCATCTACCGATGGCCAACCTGCAAGCGCAACTGATGGCTTATGTCCTAAACGTTCCCACATCTCTTCAGCAGTAAATGGTGCAACCAGTGACAACATAATTGCGATTGCTTCCGAAGCTTCACGAACGGCTGGATCTGCTGCGCCACAACCTGAATCAATTGCTTTGCGAGTTGCATTCACTAATTCCATGACACGCGCGATTGCTACGTTAAATCGGAATGATTCGACTGCAAATGCTGCATCGTGAAGGGCTTTATGAGTTGCTTTACGAAGCTCCAAATTACCCTTGGTGAAATCAACGCCAGGAGCGCTAGTTACATCGCCTGATAAACGCCATGCTCTTGATAGGAATTTAACGGATCCTGATGGTGAAACTTCAGCCCAATCAACATCATCTTCAGGTGGACCAGCAAAAACCATTGTTAACCTGATTGCATCAACGCCGTGGTTTTGTAGTTCATCAGATAAACGAACCAAGTTGCCTCGAGACTTTGACATAGCAGAGCCATCCATGATGACCATGCCTTGATTAAGAAGACGTGTGAACGGTTCATTGAATTTAACCATTCCCATGTCAAATAAAACTTTGGTGAAGAAGCGGCTGTAAAGGAGGTGCAAAATAGCGTGCGTTACGCCGCCCACGTATTGATCAACTGGCAACCATTCTTCGATTTTCTTCTGATCAAAAGGAGCATCTGGATTAGTTGGGTCTGCATAACGTAAGTAGTACCAAGATGAATCAACGAAAGTATCCATGGTATCTGCATCGCGTTTTGCATTAGCTCCACATTTAGGACAAGGTGTATTTACCCAATCTTCTGCTGCACCTAGCGGAGAACTTCCCTTCGGCTTTAAATCTAAGCCGGCCGCTGGCGGTAACTTAACTGGAAGCTGGTCTAGCGGAACCGGTACTTCTCCGCACTTTGAGCAATGAATAATTGGAATTGGTGTACCCCAATAACGTTGACGAGAAATTAACCAATCGCGTAGACGATAATTATTTGATGCCTTTGCTAAGTGCTTTGTTTCAAGAATCGAAATAATCTTTGCAATAGCTTCGGCCTTTTTTAAGCCATTAAGTTCGCCAGAATTAATTAGCTTGCCATCCCCGCCAGTCGCAACACCAGATACTGAAGGATCTTCTTCTCCGGTCTCAACAACAACACGCACTGGAAGATTCATGGCTTTTGCAAAATCCAAATCGCGTTGATCATGTGCCGGTACCGCCATAATTGCGCCAGTTCCGTAATCAGCTAGAACGTAATCAGAAGCCCAAATCGGCAATTTTTCGCCATTTACTGGATTAATTGCATGGCGTTGCAAGAACACGCCAGACTTTGGTCGATCTGTAGCTAAACGTTCGATATCAGAAGCGGCGCGCACCTTCTCTAAATAAGCTTCAAATTCTGCTTTTGCTGGCGATGCACTTGCTAGTTCTGCAGCTAAATCTGAATCGGCGGCAACTACCATAAATGTTGCACCGTACAGAGTATCCGGACGAGTTGTGTAAATTGAAATCGGTTCAGTGCGACCTTCAATTTCAAAAGTTACGTTTGCACCAGAAGATCGTCCAATCCAGTTGCGCTGCATTAACAACACTTTATCTGGCCACTTTCCTTCTAGCTGCGCCATGTCATCAAGTAAGCGATCTGCATAATCAGTAATTTTGAAATACCACTGATTTAACTTCTTCTTGGTTACTGGGTTATCGCAACGTTCGCAGAGACCGGCAACTACTTGTTCGTTAGCTAAAACGGTTTGGCAATCTGGGCACCAATTGACGGCAGAATCTTTTCGGTATGCAAGACCTCGTTCGTACATTTTAAGAAATAGCCATTGATTCCATTTGTAATATTCAGGATCGCAAGTATTAAAAACTCGATCCCAATCAAACGAACATGCATAACGTCGCATTGATGCTTTCTGCACCGAAATATTTTCGTAAGTCCAACCTGAAGGTTCGATACCGCGTTTGATTGCTGCGTTCTCGGCTGGAAGTCCAAATGCATCCCAACCAATTGGATGCATCACGTTGAAACCTTTTTGTGCCCAATAACGAGCAATCACATCGCCAAGTGCATATGCTTCGGCGTGACCCATGTGTAAATCACCTGAAGGATATGGAAACATATCCAATACATATTTCTTAGGACGAGTATCGTCAGCGCGACCAGAGCGAAAAGGTGCAATTTGATCCCAAATTGGCAACCATTTCTCTTGAACATAAGCGAAGTCGTACGCTTGATGTTCGGTGCTCATCCGCTCTCCTTCAACTCTTTGTGGACCTGAGGGGACTTGAACCCCTGACCCCTTGCATGCCATGCAAGTGCGCTACCAGCTGCGCCACAGGCCCAATAACTAGCAACAGGCAGAAATTCTACAAGCGAATAAAACTATTTCTCGCCACCTGATTCTTCACCAAAAATTGGCTCAGGAAGCGAGCCAGAATTATGTTCTACCAAATTCCACCCTTTCGGAGTTGTGGAAATTATCGACCAGGCTGCATTTGATAACCCGCCGATTGAGCCCCAAGTTGTCATAGGCAGATTTAACATCGATCCAAGAATGCAACGAGCAGTTCCGCCATGAGTTGCAACTACTAAAGTTTGATTGGTTTTCCCCTCTAAAGCTTCATAAATGGCTGCAGTTGCTCGAGCCGCTACATCACTTCTGCGTTCACCCACATCACCAGCTGGATTGTCATCACCGTCAATCCACCGAATGAAGTTTTCGATATCAGTTTCGCGAATTACATCACCGGTTTTGCCTTCCCAATTTCCGCCATCGGTTTCACGTAGTCGCTTATCTTTTTTAATTTCTAAACCAATTAAATCGGCAAGAGCTTTAGCTGTTGAATAAGCTCTAGATAAATCACTTGAAATTATCTGGGTTGGTGATAATCCAGTCAATAATTTTCCGGCTCTACTAACTTGTGAAATTCCAGTTTCGTTTAAAGGAATATCTGTAGAACCTTGGAAACGATTGGCAATATTCCAATCAGTTTGGCCATGTCGCCATAGAACTATCTTGTTATGACTGTGACTCATTTTTCCTCACCTAGATTCATCAATATGCAAAGGTATAGTCGGGCAATCATTCCATAGTCGATCCAGCATGTAATATCGACGCAAATTCTCAGATTGAATATGCACCACCAAGTCTGAGTAATCAATCAATATCCACTCTTCGCCATTTTCACGACGAACTGGCTTTTCATTAATCTCTTTTAGTTTTTCTTCTATTTCATCCGCAATTGCTTCAACCTGCTTAGGGTTGTTTCCAGACACAATTAGAAATGCTTCGGAAAGTAAGCTCTGATCCGAGAGATCTATAGCCACTAAATCGGTGCCCAATTTATTTACCGCAGCTTGTGCCGCAATATCTAACTCTTTACGCACCAATTCACTTACTGGCATATAACTTCCTTTCGGTAATGAACTTTCGAACGCTCGGAGAAATTCCATTTAATTGACTATCGCTTCTGACTTGCGTTGCTGAGATGTCCAGCGCACCAATATCAATGCCATCGCCATTATCTCCTGGGCGATCAATAACGATAAAACTAACTTTTTCTTGAAGCTCTTCGTGTCGATGCCATTTAGTTAAGTTGGCATAAGCATCACTGCCGATAATCCAATAGAGCTCTTTCTCTCCTAAATGTAATTTTTCTATCTCTTCGACGGTGTCGATTGCAAAACTTGGGCCGGTTCTTTTGATTTCAATATCGCTGACTGAGACAAGTTCTTTAATTCCCGTTGGCAGATCTCCAATGGCTAATTTGCACATTTCATATCTGATTGCACCTTCTACAGTCGGATCAGATTCTCGAAGTAACGGTTGGCCGGCGGGAATTAAAATAATCTGATCAACTATTTTGCGTGAAAGCAATTCAACGACGACTCGCAAATGTCCATTGTGGATGGGATCAAAGGTCCCTCCGTACAAACCAATTCTCTTAACGGTCAAGACGCAGAGTTAAATAAAGCAGCAGAGTTAAAATTCCAAAAGTGGTCAATCCAAAAACTATTGGGTGCTGTGGTAACTCTCTTGTGGCTTCTTGTAGATGGAACATGCCTAAATACTACTTCCCTTTCAGCATTTCTTTGAATTTCGCCTCATCGATAATCGCCACACCTAATTCTTCGGCCTTCTTTGCCTTAGATCCTGGTTCGGACCCGACCAGCACATAATCTGTTTTCTTCGATACAGACGATGAGGATTTTCCGCCATGCGCCATAATCACTTCATTGATGCCATCTCGGGTGAACGTTTCTAAACTGCCTGTAACCACAAATGTTAGTCCGGCTAGGGTTTGTGGCAGATTTGAACTCTCAACCAATTCGGTCATAACCCCTGCTTTGGCCCAACTTTTAACAATATTCTTATGCCAATCGACTTTAAACCAGTCGACAATCGAATCTGCAATTACACCGCCAACGCCATCGACTTCAGATAATTGATCAGACTTTGCTTTAGAAATTGCTTCGATGGATTTAAAACTATTTGCGAGAGCTTGAGCAGCCGTTGGACCAACATGTCGTATAGATAAAGAAACTATTACTCTCCATAGCGGTCTAGATTTTGCTGTCTCAAGAGCATCTAAAATTTTCTTAACATTTGCGCCAGCCGTGCCATCTTTCTTAGTGAAAAATGGTGAGGTCATAAGCTTTTCTGTTGTTAAATCGAATAGCTCGGATTCATCCTTAATTATTCTTGCATCCAGTAAAGCATTGGCGGCTTCATAGCCAAGAACATCAATATCAAGCGCGGCTCTAGAACCTATGTAATAAAGGCGCTCACGTAATTGCGCAGGGCAACTTTGAGCGTTTGGGCAACGCAAATCAACATCACCTTCAGATTGCTCAACTAATTTAGCACCGCAATCTGGGCACTTATCAGGCATTTTGAATTCTTGTTCGTTGCCGGTTCGTCGATCAGTTACCGCAGAAAGTACTTCAGGGATTACATCACCTGCTTTTCGGATTACAACGTAGTCACCGATTAGCACACCTTTTCTTGTAACTTCTTGTGAGTTATGCAGAGTTGCATGAGTTACGGTTGAACCTGCAACTAAAACAGGTTCCATTACGGCAAACGGTGTCACGCGACCTGTGCGACCTACAGATACTTGAATATCTAGTAACTTAGTAACGACTTCTTCTGGCGGATACTTATAGGCGATGGCCCATTTTGGCGCCCTGGAGGTAACGCCTAATTTTTTCTGCAAATCTATTTGATCAACTTTAATTACCACGCCATCAATTTCATGTTCTAAATCATGTCTATGTTGCGCATAATTTTCGATGAATTTTGCTACTTCTTTTCGACTTTTTAATACCTGAAAATGTGAGCTGGTTGGTAAACCTAAGCTCTTTAGCAATTCGTATGCTTGGCTCTGGTTATCAAATTTAGTATCAGTCGCACCTATGCCATGAACTAAAACATTAAGCGGCCTAGAAGCAGTCACTCGTGGATCCTTCTGTCTCAATGATCCGGCTGCCGCATTTCTTGGATTGGCAAATGTGGCTTTGCCGGATTCTTCGAGCGAACTATTTAATTCGTTAAATGCAGCGATTGGAAAATAGACCTCTCCGCGTATCTCAATTAATCGCGGGATATTTTTTCCCTTTAATTCATGAGGTAAGTTCTTGATAGTTTTGACATTTAAAGTAACGTCTTCACCGGTAGTGCCGTTTCCTCTAGTTAGCGCCTTGGTTAACACGCCATTTTCGTATCGTAAATTGATCGCTAAACCATCAATTTTAAGTTCGCAGAGCCAATTAGCGTTTGCTGCATCTTTCTCAACGCGATCAAACCAAGAATTAAGCTCGGTTTCATCAAATACATTATCTAAGCTCATCATTTTTTCAAGATGATCGATTTGTTGAAAAGTAGTTGCTAGCCCGCCACCAATTCCTAAAGTTGGTGAGTCATCTGCACGCAGTTCTGGATGTTCTTTTTCGATCTCTTCGAGTTCTCGCATTAATTTATCAAAATGCGCGTCCGTGACAGTTGGATTATCCAGTACGTAATAACGAAAAATATGATCGCGGATTTCTTCCGTCAACTCCGCAATTCTTTGACGAGGATTCATTCAGTCTCACAAATTGTTGAGGAACCAACTACTCGATCGCCATCGTAAATTACTGCTGCTTGTCCTGTTGCTAGTCCAAGTAAAGGCTTCTCTAATTCAATATCAACACCATCCGCGTTTTCGCGATACTTGCAATCAAGTGCAGCGCCATGAGCACGAACTTGTACGAAACCGGTTTGCCAATCACTTCCGGGATTTGGGCCACACCAAACTGGCTTTTCGCCAACAATTTTGGTCACGGCTAAATCTTCTCTTGGGCCTACGACAACAGTATTGCTCTTTGGTTCGATCTTAAGAACAAAACGAGGATTGCCATCTGCAGCAGGTACCGTTAAACCCAATCCTTTACGCTGACCTATTGTGTAGGTATATGCGCCTTTGTGCTGACCAATTACTTTTCCATCTTGATCGACAATTGGGCCTGCTTCGCTACCTAATCTTTCGCGCAACCACCCAGCATTATCTCCACTTGGCACAAAACATATGTCGTGACTATCAGGTTTATTAGCAACTGCCAATCCTTTTGCTTCTGCCTCTTTTCGAATATCAACTTTTTCAGTATCGCCTAACGGAAAATAGGCGCCTTGCAATTGCTCTCTAGTTAAGACCGCAAGTACATAAGATTGATCTTTGCTCATATCAATTGCACGGTGCAAAGTACGTTCGCCATCTAATGCGCGCATATTTGCGTAATGTCCAGTAACCACGCCATCGAATCCCATTGCTTTTGCGCGATATA
>Ga0208784_1000283_pt1 | contig 25795 bp, 74 predicted proteins | sample DEB19_08_DNA_FD_184531 | JGI IMG/M metagenome (GOLD analysis project Ga0208784, IMG submission 184531) | Aqueous microbial communities from the Delaware River and Bay under freshwater to marine salinity gradient to study organic matter... | ecosystem: Environmental > Aquatic > Marine > Coastal ... | reverse complement strand
TTGAGATTATAGAAAAGGATGATCCACGATATAGTACTAAACACCAGTTTCTGAACTATGAATGGATACCGACAGGACAGCACGGAAGGTATCATGTTCATCCAATCACAAAGTATATTGAAGTATACCCAGAAAGATGGAAAGGTGAATGGGAATCTTGGCCTCGATTAAAACTACATTTTAAGAAAGGTGTTCTTCAAGATTATGAGGATGTGACTGGACGATGATTGATACATCTTTGTTTCCTTATGAAAAGTTCCCTGTGCGATTGCAGTTTGGTGAAAAGAAAGAGATTTCCGTTTGTTGGTTTGAGTGTGACGAGCACTTGCAAAAATACCTGAATAGGTATAAACTGGACAAGAGAACTATTAAGATTGATTATCGTGATGGAGAACCCACTAAGCCTAGTAAAGCAAACAAGAACAGTGTGGAATCGAGAACTGGAACGACCAGTAGTAGAAGTTCAAGTGGAAGTAAACGGAGCACCAAAAAGTTGGATACCCCTGGAACTTCTAGAAGCACTCGCAAACCTAAATCAAAATGAACGAAGCAACGAAACTGTTGTTAGCACTACAACAGATTGATAATCTTGCCCGTCTTTTAGAGGGTAATGAGTATCAATCATTTTTATACTCACATCTAAACTCATTAAACGTAGAACTCAAGAGGCAACTAAGTCATTATGGAAAAACAACTGATTGATGATGCCTTCTATGTTGAGGAAAAAAGTTGGGGAACCTGGCAATCTTATTATCCTGATGGAAAAGGTATCATAACTGCTCTTACAGAAGAGGAATGTATCCGTGCTTCTAGATTTGTTCTTCAAATTCAACAAGAGGAGGCAAATGGTAAAAAAATTGAAGCAACGACTTATTCTGGTGAAGTAGATTATAAATTATAAATACTAATGCTTGTTTGTGGTTATTCAAGCAAAGAGATTTGGGGCAGAAATGCCCCTTTTCTTGTATAAATAAGTATAACCACAAACAAAGCAGTATGAATAACTATTACACTTACGCTTATTTGCGTAAAGACGGAACACCTTACTATATTGGTAAAGGTAGTGGGAAAAGATTGTATAGAAGTGGTGGAAGGCCTTGTAATTCACCACCAAAAAATAGAATAATTTTTCTTAAACAAAACATAACGGAAGAAGAAGCATTTAAGCACGAAATCTATATGATTGCTGTGTTTGGAAGAAAAGATTTGAGAACTGGTATTCTTCATAATAGAACTAATGGTGGTGATGGTTCTAGTGGAGCAATTCGTTCTATTGAATTGAGGCAAAAAATAAGTAGTAGTTTAAAAGGAAGAACTTTTACGAGAGAACATTTGGAAAAAATAAGCATTGCTAATAGAGGTAGAGTTGTAAGTGAAGAAACTAAAAATAAGTTAAGCATCATCAATAAAGGTAAAACTATGTCGAAAGAAACAAGGGAGAAATTAAGCAAATCATTAAAGGGAATTGTATTTACCGAAGAGAGGAAAAAAAATATTAGTAAATCAAAGAAAGGCAAATCTTCTGCATTGAAAGGAAAAACATATCAAGAAATTCACGGAGAACATTATTTGAAAAGAATTGAAAAATTGAGAAATAAAAATATTGGAAAAAAACTTAGTGAAGAAACTAAACAAAAAATAAGCAATTCTAAAAAAGGAAACCCTGCTTGGAACAATGGAATTTCTATTCCATCAAAATATGTTTATCAATTTAAAAATCCTACTGGAAAAACCATAATTACAAGGAGTATTTCAAATTTATGTAAAGAAAATAATTTAAATAAAACTTGTATGTTTAGATTGACGAATGGAAAACAAAAACAGCACAAGGGATGGATTTTTTTATCAAAACAAGAAGCATCTAATTAAGGTGTTGCATATCAGCAGTAAGGGTGCTATACTTCAACAGTTGATGGAAAATTATGACGAAAAGAACTTTTACTACAAAATCTGGTACAACATTTGAGTGGGAAGAAACAAAAGAAACTGTGAAAGCACTTAAAGACCTTCACGCAGGTAATTACAAAGGACCTCTCTATGCTCCTCGCCCTGACTTGAATAATGAAACTTCGTCTAACACCTAAACAACAATTGTGGGCAAATGTGTTTAAGTGTGCTGTAGAAAGGTCAAATCTCTATTTTGCAGATAAAGACCTTGATAGACACACAAGGGAACATACTACAGTTGTTTTAGCACTACAGAAAGGCGATGAGTTCTGGAGAGAAATACTGTGAGTGATACTGACCCAACAAGTCCCTGGTACGAATTTATCAGTTATACTAGGTGCTGTGAGAGTTTAGGTATTCCTATTAGGGTTCAATCCTTTATGAGATACCAACGATATTTGAGAGAGATAGGTTTAGTATGAAAAACTTTATTCGTTGGTTCTTTGGACCATCCAAGAAACCAATTGTAGAAGAGATTGACCTTTACGCAAAGATTTCTGAACTAGAACAACGTATTGTGAAACTTGAAGATGAAAACATTGAGACTACAAATCTACTCTATGAGTTAGGAAACTCTGTTAATGCAGTAGATGCACGAATTGATATTCTTCTAAATACTCCAAAACATTACGAAAATTTTAATTGACGATTATGGCTTATTCTATTACTCTCCGTTCTGCTGATGGTACTGAAAATGTTATTCAGTGCGAAGAAGACCAATATATTCTTGAAGCAGCACAAGATGCTGGTGTAGATCTACCTTATTCTTGTCGTGCTGGTGCTTGTAGTGCTTGTGCTGGTAAAGTCCTTGAAGGTGAGGTTGATAACTCAGAGCAAACTTTCCTTGATGATGACCAAATGGACCAAGGATTTAGTCTGCTTTGTGTAGCATATCCTCTGTCTGATTGTGTTATTCTTACTGAGCAAGAAGAGAACATCTGATGTATGATGACTTGAATAGTTTTGAGTCTGCATTAGCACACTTTGGAACTAGAGTTGATATCATCTGTGCCTTGGAACTTGGAGGAAAGATTGATGCTGAGACAGCTTATAAAAACATTAAAGACGAACTTAAAGACCTCAAAAAAGCACGAAAGCGACAGCGAAAAGACGAGGAGGTGTGATAAATGTGGTGTGGAGAAACCCCTTGACGAAAACCACTATCAGGTGGTAAAGTATTTTCGTCAGGGATTCTCCTACTACTGCAACGACTGTAACAAACCAAAACCCAAAGATTGATTATGGACTTTGATTACAAAAAGTATTCACTTGAAAAACTGAATGAATGGATGCATGATGCACTCTCCTGCAGTGAAGCAACACCACAGGAGATTTATGATGTGATTAAAAATGTTGTGAGTGAGAACTATTACACTTACAAGATTGAAACTGAAAAGTGTTATGAACTTCTTGCATTGTTGAATGGTAATGGTCATATTGGAACATATGAGGAGTATGCTAGAGAATGGGAGATTGATAAAACTGATGTATCCTGGGCAAAAGAAAAACTAACTTGTGATAAAGATGACCCATCACCCGAATGTAAAGGTGCTTGGAATGATTTTTGGGAAGAACATTATTATCCAGAAGAACATAAAAAGTCAAAAACTTATGATGAAATGATTGCAGATGGATATGAAATGACTGCTGATGGATTTTGGATTCCTCCACAAAAAGATAAAGTAGTGAAGTGGCAACTTCCTGTTCAAGTAGATGGATTGACTGGAGATTGTTTTGTGGAGTTTCCTGATGATTTGCTAGAAGCAGCAGATCTTAAAGAAGGAGATGCTGTAGAATGGATTGATAATAATGATGGTAGTTTTACACTGAGGAAAGTTTAATGCTAAGTAAGGCAACGTTAGATCATCTATTGGAAGCAGAAAGTCATCTACGGGCAGCTATTAGAAATGCTGCTTCTTCGGAAAAACCTTTGGTTGTTAAACAACTCTCACAACTTCTACTTGATATGGAGCAATGTAAGAAGATTGAAGAGATTATGGATATGTTGGAAAGTCGCAAACCTGGAAGTAAGGGTAACTTTGGTTCGTTCTTTGATAATGATTAAGTTTTGTAACAAGACCCTGAAGACATCATTAAGGAATGGCACTTCTCTCTTAAATAATGTTAGGATTTAAACATATATGGGAGCAAAATGATGACTTATTCCAAGAAGAATACCAGTGAACTCACACAAACTGAATGGGATGAGATGGTTGCTCTTAAGAAGGCTATAAACTACGATATTACTCAAGTTCATCCAGAAAAACTTGAACAATTCACTGAGTATCTTGTTCGCAGTCTTAAAGAAAAAGGTGGTTGATAAATACTAAAAGAGTGTTTAATGTATTCAAATGCTAGATGAGGGAAGAAAGAGAGATGCTGCCGCAAATGCTGTTCTAGCATTGTCATTTGCAGCAAATGCAGCACAATCACCGCAATCATTAGTTTCATCAGGAAAAGTAGAAGCACCTGGGGTTGCGGGTATGCAAAGACTGATGGACCCTCGCAAAAAGAGAAAGGATCTAGATTTACAAAGAGTTTCTCATTCTGCAAGAAATAGATTAAGAACAGAAACTTATGATGATGAAACTTTCCGTCAGCACTCTAAAGAAAGACCTATTGATGACCAAGGTTATACTCCAAAATCAAAAACTTCTAGTTTCTTAAAAAAGATGAAAGATTTAAACCTTTCATCAGAACCAACTAAAAAGAAGAAAAAGACGTTTAAAGAATTTGTAGAAGAAGCATATATTACTGAAGCGAAAGGGCAACCCACGTTTTCAAGTCGTGAAGATTTAGAAAAACATTACAAAGGTATTCCTAAAGGAATGTATGCAAATAATGCTGCTAGTTCTGAAAATCCAAAATGGAGATTAAAACCAAAAACAGGTGGTGCCCAAGAAAGAAAAGCAAGAGCAGAGAGAATTGCAAGTTTAAGTACTCCCGAAGAAAGAAAAGTAGCGGATGCAAAAAAGAAAAAATTACAAAGAGCAGGATTAGAAGCACACCATATTACTCCAACTCATTACTCCGCAAAAATTAAAGCATCTATGAGTGATGCTGAATGGGAAGCAAGAAAGAAAAGAGATGCTGCAGATGGAATTTATCATGGACATCATCATAAAAATATAATGGGAGCAACTACAGAAAGAACTCCAGAAAGTAGAGCAAGAAGAGGAATTGCTCATAGAGCAGGTGGAGCACATGAACTTGAAGGAAAGACTAGAGATATTGCACACGTTGGACACAAAGGATTACTTGCAGCAGCACATAAAGCAAAACTAAAAAAAGAAAAAGAAGCAAAGAAATAAATAACTAAAAAATATCAATAATGAAAACATTTCAAGAGTTTATTTTAGAATGTTATGAACTTGAAGAAAGAGTTTTGATGAAAGCAAAACCCTCAAATAAATCAGGAACGATGCCTATTCCTGGTGCTGAGGGTTCTGCAAGAAAAGAAGTATCCCGTGCTGGTTTTAGAAGGAAAGGACCAATTCAAAAACCATCAGTAGAAAAGAGTGGAACTGATGTTCCTATTTGGGTAAGAACACATAAATCTCCTGCTGAATATGCTGCTCACACTGCAAAATTAAAACATAAAGAAGGTGAGAAGACGCACAGTAAAGAGTTGAAAAAGCAATTCGGTAGAACTGGTGCAACAAAAGATTCTCCAGTTCATGATATTACTGTTGGTTCTCCTAAATCAAAAGTTAAAGACCCAGGACAAAGAGCAAGACAATTTGTTCGTGCTCTTAAAGATGTAAAGGATACAGTAAAATCAAAGAAAGGTATTGCTACAAATACTCCAACTGCAATATCATCAGGTGGTAAGAAGAGAAAGAGAAGTGATGAAGAAGGTGCAGAACAAAGAGGAAGAGTTTATAGTAAACTAGGTATGGGTGAGAGAAACCCGAAGACCGGAGTTCAGATGGCTAAAATCAAATGAAAACATTTAAGGAGTTTATTTTAGAAGCATCCGCAACTGAAAGATTAATTCGCAAGTCTGCTGAATTGATTAAAGCAAATAAAAGTCCAGATATTTATAAAAACCTTCTAAAGAAAGCAACTGAAAGATTACGTCCAAAAGATAGTATTGACTATCCTGGTAGAACTTCTGCTAGAAGAGATAAAACTCTCATCCCATCTCATAGAACCAGTAGTTTTCCAGAACTTGCTGGTATTTCTACAAAAACTAAAGACCCAAAGAAATTAAGAAAGCAAAAAGCACTTGGAGAAATCTCTTGACTTTCTAAATAATCTCTGTTATTCTTAAATTTGATAGGGGGAATTAGTTTAATTAGTAAAATCTATCTCTTGCACAGATAAGAAAACGGGGCAGAACCGTTATTCTCCATTTGTACCAGTTCCCAAACCGTCCCCAGACCCCCCACGGGGTCTTTTTTTGTGCTATGATGACGGAGTAATCGAAAGAGTTGTTATGACTAAACTTCTTGAGTTTGCTGATTCCACTGCAATCTCCAAGATTTCTCTGGACAATGATAATAATGAGGTTGGAATTTCTTTCACTTCCAAACCTGATAACTTTTATCTGTTTGAGTGTGATGATGTGAGTGAGTTTGAGACTAAAGTGAATGAAGTGGTGAGTGCAAAAGAAAGTCTTGGAAAGTTCATTGCATCTTCCCGTAAAGACGGAACACTTGTAGCAGTGTAGTATGGAAGGATTTGTGGTTGGGAAAGGAATGGAATATGCTGCCATTCCTTTTGGTGAAGAATTGATGATTGTTTATAAAGGTCAGCAACTTAAAGTTTGTAAAACTGAAGATGCTGCTAGAAAGTTTATTGACAATCACAAGAAAGGTAAAAGTGAAGCAAAACTTCCACTAGATGGATGAAACTTCATTCACAATTAATTTTTAACCTCAATAAGGACTATTTCAAATGACTCAACTATTTGTTAAGCAGGTTATTGAAGGTTGTACTGCTGGTCTTCCTGCCCAGATTAAGTATTATACTCAGTTCAACCAACCAGTTAAGATTATTGACGATACGCTTGCTGAGGTTATCGCTGCTGTCATCAATAATACTTTCTGTGGTGGTTCTGGTGGTGGAGGATGGGATCATGTAGATAATGGTGAGGTTAAAAATTCCTCTCATGTTCAATCTAAGTTTTGTGCTAATTGCGGAAAGAAGGTTTCTTTTTTTGCTGTTGAATGTCCTCACTGTTCTTCTACTTCTTTTAAGGCAACATCAAAGCAAAAGAACACTAGTGTAACTAATCCGCGAGATGGTCGATGGGGAATTAGTGCCAAGAGTCATTTTCAGTATAAAGAAGAACTCAAAGAGTATCGCCTTTCTTTGGTTGAACCGTTGATCGATGATCCTCAGTGTCGTGAGTTTCGTTATACTTACTGGTCTCTTGATAAGGATAGTGAACACCTTAATCTTTATGCTCAAGCACAACTTGATAGTGATAAGTCAAATCATATCAATTTCCAACCTTATGGGGTTGATTTCTATCTCAGTCTTCCAGTAATGAAGTTTACTGGTATTCTGAAGGTACATGATGATTGTACTGAATTCAACTTTGAGTTCTTTGATCTTGATAATACTACACCTGTAGATATTCCTTCCAAGTTTGCTGGTAAAGATTCTCAATCTGTGATAGAATCAAAGAACTTTGGCAAAGAACGTGGAGAGTGGGTACGCAATTGAATTATAAGAACCAAGATTGTATTGAATATCTTAAAAGTCTTGATGACCGTTCGGTGGATCTAATTTGCACAGATCCACCTTATTATCGTGTTGTTAATGATGAATGGGATAATCAATGGTTTACCATTGACAAATACTATGAGTGGTGTGAGCAGTGGATTGTAGAACTTGGTAGAGTTGCTAAGTGGAATTGTAGTTTCTGGTTGTTTGGATTTCCACAACAACTTTGTTCACTACTTCCAGTTATTGAGCAATCTGGATTTACATTTAGACAGCAGATTGTTGTGAATAAAGGTATGCAGGCAGTTGCTGGGCGTACCAGTAATAAACTAAAAATGTTCCCCACTGCTACAGAAAGTATATTCTTCTTTCACTATGAAGCAAGAGATCATATCCGTGACATTCTTCAATCAGAGCGTAAACGTCTTCAATGGAAGGGATCTGATGTAAATGCTTATCTTGGTAAAGCAATTACTGGGGGTGGTGCATTTGCATGTATGGCGTCTGAAAAGAAACCTCTTGAGCATAGAGTGTATCCAACCCGCGATGATTGGAATAAACTGTCTGAAGTAATGACGTTGCCAAATTATGATAATTTAGTTTATACATTCAATCTACAAAAAGGATTGACAGATGTTTGGGATGATATTAACTTCTACAATCGGAAAGTTGAGAAGTTTCATAGTACACAAAAACCTATTCCTCTTATGGAAAGGTTGATTAAAACTTCTAGTAATCCTGGACAAACGGTTTTAGATATTTTTGGTGGTTCTGGAAGTACAGGAGTGGCATGTAAACTTCACGGAAGAAAATTTATTGGATGTGAAATTGATGAAACTTATTATCAAAAGTCACTAGAAAGAATTAACAACACTGTGCCACTTGAGGAAGTGGCACAAGACCCCCAGAATCCCCTGGTGGATGCCCTATACTGAAAAGGTAATCAAAGGAACACCTCAAATGAGCACCAGAAGTCGCATCGGTCTTGAACTTTCTGATGGTTCTATTCTTTCTGCTTATCATCACTGGGATGGTTATCCCGAATGGTTGGGTCGTATTCTGAAGACTCACTATAACACCAAAGAGAAAGTTGCTGAACTGATTGATGGTGGTGATATGAGTTCTTGCTGGACTGAATCACGTTGGGATGATAGTGCTGATGGTGAATATGGTCCCGAATACTATTCTCAGCGTGGTGAAGATTGCCCTCCTCGCCTTGATGCAAACAAGTACGATTACCTTGCAGAAGGTGAAGAGTACGCCTATCTCTACACCCTGAATGGTGAATGGGTGTGCTATAATCGTAATGAGTTCGGGAGCAAGTATCCTGAAGTTGTTGAAATCCCCTCTGGAGCACTCGCAGTATGATTACCACTATTATGGCAGCATTTGCCTTCGGTTATTGTGTAACTGACCTTGCACTTTCTGTTTATTCTAAAGTTAAAAAATGAAACAACAAAACGGATTTATTGACACTGGTGTTGCTCTATTTGCTGTTGGTGTAGTTGTAATTAGTGGTGTTCTCTTTATTGGTGGTCCACAATACAATGTGTGGCAACAATCTCTTGCTGGTAAGGCAGAACTTCAGAAAGCAGAATATACTCGTCAGGTAGCAGTGTTGGAAGCACAAGCAAAGAAAGATAGTGCTCAACAACTTGCTGATGCTGAGATCATTCGTGCTACTGGTGTTGCCAAAGCAAACCAAATCATCGGTGATAGTCTGAAAGATAACCGTGAGTATCTTCAGTATCTTTATATCACTGGTCTGGAAGAAGGGTCTAACAAAGGTAATGTGACCATTTATGTGCCTACCGAAGGTGGTATGCCCGTTCCTACACTTCAAATGAACAAATGAAACCTAAGTATCTTGCTGCTGGACTGATTGCTTTCTCTGCTGTGATTGGATGGAATGTATTTCTAATCCATCGTGATGATGCAATGTATAAAGCATACTATCGTCATCAAGCAATGGAGCAACTCAAACATCCATCCAGTAATCAAATCAAATGAGTTTATCACTCGCAATCGCAATCTATGCTGCTATTGTTGCCGTGGTCTCATCACTTCTCACTTATTATTTCAAGGTGATGAGACCTAGGGAAGAGGAAGAACTTAGGGAAAAATAGTTCTATTTTTATAAATAAATAAAAAAGTATTTGTAAAATGGAAGCAAAAGACATTCTTAATCTTCAAGAAGCATACTTAGAGATGTATTCTCCTGAGCAACTTGATGAGATTTCTGCAGATACTGCATTAGTAGCATCGAAAGAAGCAGGTAAGAGAGCAGGTATTCTTGCTGGTCTAAGTGGTGGAGACCCTAAAGTAAAAGAAAAGGCAGTAAGAAAAAGAGAGCAGGCAGAAAGACTCTATACTGCATCTGCAAAAAGGAGATTAAAAGTAAAGGTAACACCAGTAAAAATCACAAGAGAAGAGTATGATTTTATCCTTTCTCATCTTATTGATGAAGGATATACAAATACTTTTGATGGTGCAAGAGTAATTGCATCAAATATGAGTGATGAGTGGATTGTAAGTATTATTGATGAAGCAGAAGGTTCTTACGGTCAAACTCCTAAAGCAAGAAAAGCAATGGCAAATCTTGCACAATCAAGAGCAGCAAAACCTGCAAGTCAGTATAGCAAAAGAGGAGAAAAGACTAAAAAAGTAGGAGCAGCAGAAAAGCACCTTGAGAGAATGACGACTAAACCTCATCGTGGAAGAGGTCATTTAGGTCCAGCAGATTCGGAAGAAAGAGAACACGCAAGAGGTATGGGTGAGGTAGGTTCTGGTCGTTCATATAGTGCTTCGGGTGGTTCAGTCACTAAGAACCCCAAGAAACTCCGTAAGCAAAAAGCGATGGGTGAAATTGACTGAGGACACTTCCCAAACTGTCCACCAGACCCCCACGGGGGTCTTTTTTTGTGCTATATTAACAAAGTAAAGTCAAGGATCAAAATGAAGTTTATTGTTGAGTTGTATATTGGTGGTAAGGTCTTCAAGGAAGAAGTTTATGCCAGCAATCCTAAAGATGCCCGTGAAACTGCACTTGCTCGTAACCCAACTGCAAAAGTAGTTGGCGTCAATGCAACTTTTAAGTGAGACGATTATGACTTTCTTTTTTGGAATTCTTACTGGTATTCTTGTTTCTATTGGAGTTTCTCTTTTCGTTGTTAATGATGATGACGATGACTTTACCTATCGTAAAAGCGGTCATCAAGGACCAAAACCTTGACACCTAAACTAAAAAACATTAAACTAAAGAGGTAATTTACACAAACAAATGAAGTATCTGTATATTGTTGATTTCTGGGTTCCCTTTCCTTCTTCTGAGTATGGTGGACTAATCAATGTTATCGCTGAGAATGATATTGAATGTCACGATATTCTAAGGGATAGTAAAATCTCTTATGATTCTTCCTATGACAATAAGATTATGGAGCGTGTATTTGCTGCTCCACGTTTTGTTCTTGGTGAAGAAGAAGAGTCCCGCGTAGTTGAATCTTTTACGACCTGATGAGTAATCCTGAAATGAACCGTCTTGCGTTTGACCTGAAGCAACAATACCAAGACCGAATCACTCAACTTCAAGAAAAGATTACAGAACAGCAAAAAGAAATTCTACAACTTCAGGAACAGATTAAATATCTATCGTATGTAAAAGAATACGATTGTTGAGTTTATGATTTTTGCAGAAGGAACAGCGGTCATCTACAAAGAAATGTATGGTGTGATTGATTTTGTATGCGATTATTATGTCGTGATACAACTTCCAGCACAAGTCAATCGAAATTCTCCAAGACTGCTGGTTTATCGAGAATATTATAAACAAATTACAATCTCAAAGTCATCAACTAAATGAAGAAGAAAAACGCTTGGCGCTGGTGGGCAAAAGCAATCGGTGAAAAAGCAAGTAAATGTGATAAAGAATCTGATAAGATTGCTCTTATCAGAACTTTTATCTTTGCGACATATTTAATTACTAATGTCTTTATCTGTGCTGGAGTAATTCGTCATTGGAACGATAATACTAATGTAAATGTGGAAGTGAGGATGGATAATCCAAAACCAGTCATATCAAAAGTAACTTATAATCGTACAGGAGAGTATGAATAACTAAATATCTAAAAATGTCAAAGTCTAATGAAAACCTTTCAGCAGTTTAATGAAGATATAGAACAAAGAAGAAAACAACTTCAACAAAGGTCATTAGATAAAATGGCAGCATATAAAAAAAATGTTGCTAATTACAAATCTGCACAGAAAGAGAAAGAAGAAGGAGCACAAGAAAGAGAATCATTAAAGAAAGAAATTAAAAGAGAGTTGCAGACAGAACAAACGCCAACAATGCAACCAAATCTTTATAATCAATTAGTTGCAAGAAGACAAGCAACACAAAAGGGACAACAAATAAGACACGTTCATGGTGAACTTGGTGCTGAAGCAAGATCACAACAAGCAGCAAAAAGACAAAGACTTAATAAACTTACTAGGACACCTTGAGAACTGGCACAAGACCCCTTGTGTCCCCTGCCCTGATGGGTTATAGTACCTTTGTTGATGAGACGACTCCTGATGTCCCGTTTCCTGACTATTCTTTTCGGTGAGAATGAGCACGGGTTCTGGAATGAACCAACCTATCACTCCACTCAACGTGCCGCAACTAAATGGGGTATGAGTATGTGGAATGTTGGTGAAGTGCTTGGTTATGTGGTTGTAAAGATTGACCACGAGACCTGGCAAGTTGTTGATGAAGAATCCCGCATCACTGACTATAGTGTTTCTTGGGATGGATTTGGATTTGTGAAGGTCAAACGTGCCCCTAAACTGGTGATGGTGTGACGCTTTAAGAAGCGGCACAAGGGCACTTGAGATTGCTTGAGTGCCCTGCTACACTGTAAACACACTCAAAAACAAGATGAAGAATCCAGTTTATCTTACTAACGGTACTTTTGAGATTGAGTACGAACCTAAAAACTATCTTAGTGTTCTCGACCGTTTTAATCTGGCAAAATGTGCTCGTCAACGAATGAATGAATACGCTGTAGATGTGATTCGATGGAAAGGTGAAAGACGTTCTTTCTATTCTGCACTTCGATCTATGAATGTTGATGAGGTTTGCTATAATGACTGATTAAAGGACAGTCGCCAAACTGGCACAAGGGCACTTGCGAACCCCTGAGTGCCCTGCTATACTACATTTGTTCTTAAGATTTTTATGATTCCCGATCAATACACGTTCAGCGGCGATGCTGTCACAATCCTTGGTTTTGTTGGTATTGCTTCGACGCTTCTTATTGTTGTCACTTCTTTCCGTCGCTTCTTCAATAGTCCTTACAATGTTCGTGTGAACACCAAAGTAAACCAAGAAACTACTACCGAAACTGAAAATGCCTGAAACTGATACTGTTGATGTTCTCCCTCACCTCAGGGAACTTCGTGATACTTGGAGGAAACAAGATTTTACCTTTACCAAACAACAACAGCAAGAATATGATTTGCTGATTTCTGCTCGTCGAGAACGTGTAAAGTATTTCTATTCTGCTGGTCTTGTAAGTAAAGGTCGCACAAAAGCAGATTCCTGATTAAATCATTTCAATTATCAAAATGAACTCTCAAGTCAAAGAAAAGTGGATTGCTGCTCTCCGTTCTGGTGAGTATTCGCAGGGTGATGGGAGACTCCGCAGTCATAAAGGTTTTTGCTGTCTTGGAGTTCTTTGTGATTTGTATTCTCAAGAACAGGATACAAATTGGGAGTTTCGGGGTGTTGATGAATGCGATATGCAAAGGCTAGATTATTGGTATTTCGATGAAGAGAGTGAGTTTCTTCCTAAATCTGTAATGGAATGGGCAGGTCTTTCTCTTCCCAGTCCTACTGTAAAACTTGACGTTGAAGAAGAGGATGAAATGTTTTGGTTTTATCATGATGAAATTTCTAACCTGAATGACTCAGGTTATAGTTTCACCCAACTCGCAGACATTATCGAAGAACAACTCTAAATAAGACTCAAGAGACTGTGCCGCCTCTCAAAGCGGCACACCCCACCCCCCGAACCACGGGTCAGGTGCTATGATACATTCATCAAGTCAAGGGAGGTTTCAATGAAAGAACTGATGCTTCACGAAGATTACGAATCTTTTGCTGAAAATTATCTTGGAGTTGATTATGAGGATTATGTTGAACTCTTGAGTGAGTTTGAGATTCCTGATGAGGAGTTTGACCTTGAGAATGGTTTGAGTTTCTAGTTCTTATGGGAATGAGTTTGCCTACGGACTGGAAATTTCTGGTCGATAAAGTTACTCACCGTCGTGGTCCAAATCTCTTAATAAGATCCAGTGGGGCACTTATTAAAAAGATTTGGTTTAGATTCACACTCACACGACATTCATTTTACACTTACTTGATTTCTTAATTATGTCCAACAAACTGCTTGCTCTTGCTGCTGACCTTGCCGAAACCAATCCTGCTGGTTCGCAACTGATTATCAGTCTTACCAATGCAGAAACTTCCATCGACATTGTGGAAGCACTTGATGCTTATGATGTTGCAGTTACTGAAGTGAATACGGTTGAACCGACCCTGGAACCTGTTGCTTTCTGACCTTTAACTCTTATTCCTCTGGGACAATGACTACACCAAATTGGATTCACAATTCTGGAAAGCATAAAAATCCCAGAGGAATTTCTAAAGGGAAGATTAAATCCAGAAAACAAGCACTTCAAGCACTCAAACTCAAACTGAACGTAAAATGAACAAAGTTCTTGATTATGCACAGGTGCTCTGTGAAGTTCTGCGGACTAACTACCAATCTTATGCGATTGACGGTCATAGAAAGTTTCTAGATGACCCCGAAACAAAAGAATATCACCGACAGCAGATTGATAAACTCTGTGAAGGTGAAGATGTTGCTGATTTCTACATCGACACTCTACGCAAATACTATAAAGTTGTGATGAGTCATCGCAATCAAAAGAGTGTTCATTGCTTTATTGATAAAGAAACTGGGTCGGTGCTAAAATCGGCATCTTGGAAGTCTCCTGCAAAAGGAGAAAGATTCAATTTGCTTGATGATAAATCCCGTGAGGAATGTTACAGGAGAGCAGACTGGGCATCATCGTATTTGTATAAATGATAGTGATGTGCCACTTGGAGAACTGTCCATAACATCAACCAGACCCCCTCCTGCCGTGCTATGATGAACGGAGTTCACAAGGAAAAATGACTCTTACTTCCCTGACTTTTGAGGAGATTGATGCTCTCCTTGCTTTAATTGAGTTTCATGATGATTGGGAGTTTGTGACTGAACGTGTTGGTACAGATGTTAATGCTCTGTATGAAAAACTTACTGAAATGAGGGATGAAGTCTAATGGATTACTACACACATGAAACAATGCTAGAAGTCGCAGAAGCAAGGCAACGTATTAACGATGCTCTTGCTGAACTTGATGCGATTGTAGCAGGAGGACAAGATACTGAACAACTTTCCAAATCAGTATCTCTTGTTCGTGATACACTAAAGTTTCTCACTCCTTAATTTTAATTTCTTTTTTGTTATGCAGTTTTATCCCTACCAGCAACGTGCGATTGATGCAATCAAGCAGCACAGTAAAGGTTGCTGCTACATTCCCACTGGTGGTGGTAAATCAGTTGTGATGATGCAGGATGCAAAAGACCGCATCCTTGCCGCTCAACAACCTCTTACTGTAGTTGTAGTCTCTCCCCGTATTCTTCTCACTAACCAACTCTGTGCAGAGTTTGAGGAATACCTGAAAGACTTTGATATTCAATATACCGAAGTTCATAGTGGAGAAACTCATAATTTCTCCACTACCAAACCCTATGCGATTCATCAACGCAATCAGGAAGTCATCGCATCGGGTTCTCATCACTTTGTCTTCACAACGTATAACTCTATTCATCGCATCAATGAATCGCAGATTGATGTGAATGTTGTGTATTTTGATGAGGCACACCATTGTGTGAAAAAGTCGAACTTTGTGGGTATTGCTCACACTTCGCAGAACGCAGATAACGCTTATTTCTTCACTGCGACTCCCAAGATTGATAATTCGCAGCAGTCGATGAATAATACTGCTGTGTATGGGCAGAAGATTATTTCTGTTCCTGCATCAGAACTGATTGCTGCTGGTAGTATCATTCCTCCCAAAGTTATCTCTTATGAGGCAGAGTCTATCCGCACAAAGGAAAATGCACACTTTGTTGATGCAGAAAATATCCTTGGTATTCTCAATGACATTGAGGATGATGTAACCCCCAAAGTTCTTGTTGCTTCTCCCAGCACCAAAGTCATTTGGAATATGTTTGCTGAGAGTGACCTACTCAATGAACTTGATACAATGGGATTTGCTGTGTTTCACATCACTGCAAAGCACGGTGCTTATGTAAATAAAAAGAAAGTCACCCGTGAGAAGTTCTTTGAGTTGCTGAATGAGTATGGAAATGACCCAGACCAAAAGATGGTCGTGTTTCATTACTCTATTCTTAGTGAGGGTATTAACGTTCATGGTTTGACTCACTGCATTATGCTTCGCAATCTGCCGTGGATTGAAATGTGCCAAACGATTGGTCGAGTTGTGCGTATGCACCGTGATGACCGTAAAGCAATTCAAGAAGGTAAGATTGCAGCAGGTAGTTATCAGTTCTACAAGAAATCCTTTGGTAAGATTGTTGTTCCTGTGAGTAACAATTACGGTGATAGGATTGCTAATCAAATCCAGAATGTGGTTAATGCTGTCTTCGTGAAAGGGGAACTGTCTGCTACATAATAAGACATGGGACAAATGAATACTAATGCCTTTCACAAAGAAGTTTCCTAAGTCAGGAGACACAACACACATAAGAGTTCCTAAAGTCTATGCAGATTTGGTTTTAGAGTTAATGGTACTCTTAGACCAAAAGTTTGAGATAGACAAAGGAACTCATCTTTTAAGAAAGTTTATAAGCAATCTTTCTTGAGACTACTATGGGACTGTGCCACTTGTAGAGGTGGCACAGTAAAGTCCCGCAGACCCCCTAGATGCCCTATAATACAGAGACACAAGCAAAGGAAACGATGCACACTTTCATTCCTAACTTTACTTACAATGAGGAAACTGAACTTATTTGTGCGGTATTTCATTCTGTTGCTTATATGAAGCAACTTGCTGATGAGAGTTTTGATAATAAAGGTTATTGGATGCAACGTGCAGAGACACTTGAAAAGGTTGCAGACAAACTGAACAAAGAAATCCGCAACTTCTACTACAACAAATGACTCACATTTCATTTACTTCTGGACAGATTCTAGACATTATCTCTGCTCTTGAAGAAAAAGAAAATGAACTGTATGATGCAGGAGATAAACACCTTGCTGCCTATTATATGCAAATGGGAGCACAGTTCCAACGTGTTTATGATAGGTTGCAGGATGTAGTGCCTGAGAAACGTGTTGCTGAATTAGTTTTAGCACATTAATAATAATAGTTTCACAAGTTTCTTCACTTAATTTCAATGGCAAAAGCACTGACCGACGAAATGCGCCAACTTCGCGCTGATATTGTTGAGTTTGTGAATGTTGCAATTAAAGAGCGGCAAGATGCTTCTTTTTATGCTGATGAGCAAATAGAAGAACTCATCAAACAATCGAATCGCATTGCCAAGTTCCTTGGAGTTGTGAAGTGATGACTTCTTCTAATCTTTCCAAAATTAAAACTTCTTTCCGCACCAAAGGAAACATTACGGGAAACTTTGGTGTTCCAAAATCGAAAGTAGGTTCTCCTCTCAAAGAAATTGGTGTAACCAAAGCAAAAGTAGTCAAATGCACCACGCAAGATGATTACTTGAATCGTCTTTATGTTGCATTTGATGAGACTGATGATAAGAAATTGAAGCAGTTTATCTATCAGCAAATTCGTAACATTCACATTCAACGGGGAACTTGGTGATGACTGTACCAAATCTCACAAGTCAACACATACACAGATAATCAACTGGATAATGAAATCCTTGTGTATAACTACGAGGATGATGTATTCTTTGATGATGGAACAGAACTTCGCATTAGTGTGAATGAAGTTCCTGGTTTTATTTCTAAAGATTTCCCTTATCTGGTAGTTTGATTATGTCTATCACCTCAATCGAAAGTATTTCCTTCGACGGAACATATGCAACAGTTACTGCTGTTGTAGAAGATGTAGTCCTCACCTATGCAGGAAGTTATTATGACCCACCAGAATATGGACCTGCCCTGTGTAGTTCTACATTTGAGTTGGAAGAAGATGAAACACTGCCAACTGATGATGATGAACTATTGAAATACATTCGGTCTCGTGATTTAGATTGGGAAGTGATGGAGAGTGATTATGATTACGATGATTATGCTTGATCCTTGATGCTGATGTGCCACTTGTACTGGTGGCACACTAAAGCACCGCAGGGGCACCAGATGCCCTATAATACACAAAGACAAGCAAAGGAGACTAAATGACTGAAGCATCCCTAGTTCCTAATAGTTTTGCAAGAGAGTGGATTGAGTCGCATTTTGTTTGTGCTGGTGGTCAATCTGCTGCTGGTGCTAATCTTGTGCAACTTGCAGAAGATGGTGTAATTCAATGGGAAGACATTGCACGGGCATTTCTTTATGATGCAGATGAGACTGCATCGCATAATGCTTGGGTGCGAGTCGCAGAATGGATGCAATACACTCCTGTGTGAATGGCAAAAACACTTACATTCAAGAAACCAAATAAAATGCGATTGATTCTCTTTTGTTTCATTGTTGCTTTTATTTGTTCTTCAGGTGTGAGGAATCTTACCGCAAACACCCTTTATACTGTCGCAGACATTATTTCTACGAAATGAAAACTATGCTTGATAAAGTCCTGATGGTTGAAGAACTGCTGAACGAAAAGCAACTTAATGCTCTTCGTGATATGCTTTTTGTGTATAAAGATTTGCAAAAAGAAGTTCATGATTATCCCCCAGAAGATACACTCTTCACTCAAACTCAACGTGAAGTCTTTGAGATTTTTGATATTGACTGAATGTTGGTGAGTCCAGTGTTGAGATGTGCCACTTGTTCTTGTGGCACACTAAAAGAGCACGGGGTCTCAAATGTGGTATTCTTAAAGGGTGGGAGGAGCAAGTCCCACCCAAGTCCCATTCATTATTCTTTTATGGACCGTCAGCAAGTTATTGCTAAAATCCAGTCGATTCTCAAACTGCAGAATGGAACTGACTTTGAGGGTGAAGCATCTGCTGCTGCACGGATGATTGATAAACTGTGCAAACAGTATGGTGTTACGATCACCGAAGCAACTGAAACTCAAGTTCTTGATGAAGAGTTTGTTTCTTTCAAGAGAATCAATGTTGCTCTCTCTACTCTTGCAAATGCGATTGCAACCTTCTATGATGCAAAAGCATATCTGAAGAACGGAGATACGAAGTCTCTGCAAATCATCGGTAGTGAAGCACAACAAATCCAAGTGCGACTCTATTATGATTACCTTGTTCAGGTGATGGAGAAAGAGGCAGAAGTTGCACATAAAGCAGAGAAAATCCTTTGCTCTCTGCGCGATGATTCTGTTTCCCGTTCTTTCAAACTTAACTTCCGCAAGGCATTTGCAGATAAAGTTGCAGAACGTCTGAAGGAAATGAAACTCGCAGAGAACCGAGTTCATGATGATGCAGAAGCAGTTGATAAAAAACTCTCCACGATGCGATTTGGACGTGCAAAACGTATGAATGGTGCTAGTGGTGCTGGTGCTTATTCTGGTGCAAACGTAGGTGCTGGTGTATCTCTAAACCGTCAAGCATCGGGTTCTGTTGCCAAGCAACTCTGCGGGGTGTGAGTTAATCTCACCCCTTTTTTTCTTTGTTCTTTTCTTCTTACGATTATGATTACCAATTTTTCAATTCCCGAAATGAAAGTTATTTGGGTGATCGGAGCACTTGAACGTCTTGCAACTCTGGGTGTGCTGAATAGTGATGTTCCACTCACTCTTAGTCAAGATGCAATCGACGATTACATTTCGATTGATAATGACCTTCAGTATTTGTTTGAGAGTGATTTTGAGATTGCACAAATCTTTCGGGCAGTCGCAAATCAAAATAATGAGAGGGAAGTTGATGAAGATGATATGTGTAGTGTGATTGAACTTCTTCTTCACTATAAGAATGACCGTGAAGAACTTGTGAAATATGCACTGTCTCAAGCATTTTGACACTAAAGATTATGAATCGTCAAGTCATCAACTATCCTGAAACTCAAGAAGAATGGGATAATTTACCTCAAGATTTTCTTGATTATCTTGATGTTTTGGATGAGGCAAAAAGTGTGAAAGCAGAACATACAAATAATCCAGTAGATCCACTTTATCCTACTTACGATTATGAGTGGGAACTTGATAGTAGGATTGCATTGGAGACTATTCTTTATTATTGGAATCAAGTCGATAAAGAACTTCCTTCTAATGATGAAATCCTTGATGGAATCAACGAAGGATATGCAGAGGCAGCATATGATGATTATGTAAGTTCTGCTTATTCTTACTAACAATCATCATCTCAAGGTGAGTCGCTGATACCATGTGCCACTTGTTCTTGTGGCACACTAAATGAGCACGGGGTCCAAAATGTGGTATTCTTAAAGGGTGGAGGGAGCAAGTCCCACCCGAGTCCAATTCCCAATTCTCTACAACAATGGAACTGACTAAATCTTTCCCCCCTCTTGATGGTCTTGTTGAGTTTAGCAACAAGAAACTCAAAGAGTTTGATTATGTTCAATTTGGTCAAAATGTAATTCAATTTGCCGCAACTTTTGCTGCTATTGTTGTTGGTGTTGTTTCCTATGTGTGGACTGCACTGCAACTGTGGTGGGAAGATAATGGTGAAGCAACGCAAGTTAATTTCATTCGCTTTGTTGTGAATGTGATTGATTTTATCGGTGCTGTTGTAACTGAAACTCCCAAAGTTTATCGCTGGGTGAAACTGAATGGTAATCGCCTGATTGATTCTCTGTTCTTTCAAGTTGCTTTTAACTGATTATGAACACTCAACTTCTTTCTGTCCGCGAACAAATCCAACAGGACATTCTCACTTATGCTTCATTTATTGATGATGAAAAGATTTTCTTCAATGATGAAGTTCTAGATGAACTTTGTGAGATTGTTGTTCGCAACTTTAATCAACTAACTGATGATTGACGTTCTTCTTGCTTCAACGATTATCGGTCAGGTTGTAATTGGACCGAATCAAATCCAAACAGAATACATTACTGACCGTAATCAAGTGATTACGATTGTTGAGTCCATCCAAGAAACTTACAACTATCCCAACTGATTATGAATCGCACTGAACTGATTGAAATCACATTTACAAGAGAAGAACTCCGTCATCTTTATGATTTTCTTCTTAAAAATCATCTTCAAGTCAAGCAATCAGTAATTGATAAAATTGATGAAAAACTTATTGCTGAAGTTACTGAATACTACCCTGAATTGCTTGAGGAATGAGAACTGATGTGCCAGTAATTCTTCTGGCACATCACACCCCCCAAACCCCACCTGTTCCTGCTATACTGAACGGAGTTCAGCAAACGACAATGGTTTTTCTCACTTATCCCCATCACGGTTGTGTTTATACTCTTTCGCAAGAGGATGGTGATGAACTCTATTATGCTCCCATTTATTCCAATGGGAATGTGAATCTTGAAGAGTTTGCACCTGTTGATCTTGATAGTGTAGATATGGATCAAATGGAAATCTTTGATATTCGCAATCGCCTTGTGGAACTGAACAAAATCTAAGTTCAGTTCTATTCTCTCACTCATTCACTCTTAATTTTTCATCATGCCTGTTACCCTCACGACTAATTATCAAGAAATCTACAGCACTGAAACTGTTGAGAAAATCCAAGAACTGCTGGATGAAAACTATTGCCTGGAAGACATCCTTGAGTTTATTGACCAAAATACGGAAGAAGATTTCCGTGACTATTATGAAGATTATGTGACTGCTGGTGAGGATTATGGTTACAGTGCAGTCGATACTTTTGTGGAAGAGTTTGGACTTGATTGTGTTTCTTCCTTCACTGATTCCTACCAAGGTGAGTATCGAAGTGAAGCAGAGTTTGCTGAACAATTCCATGATGAAATGGGTTATGAAATCCCTGACTTTGTAGTTGTTGATTGGCAAGCAACTTTTGATTACAACCTGCAGTATGACTATTCCTATGTGAATGGTTATGTCTTCAACAAAAACTTCTGAGTGAAGTGAATCAGCACCTTATTTCTTTGAGGTGCTGATTCTTATTTTTTCACATTCTTTTTTCATCATGACTCTTTCTCCTGCTCAACTTGATAAGATTATTGAAATCTATGCTACGGCAATGGTCGATAGTATGGATGAGAAAACTTTGGTTGAGTTTGTTTATGATACGATTGTTGAGAATATGTCGAATCTAGGTGAAGAGGATATTCTCAATGAATTGTATGCTTATTATGATGAAGATGATGCGGACAGGATCATTGAATCAGTTTCTCAGGGTGAGTCGCAGACCTGATGTGCCACTTGTTCTTGTGGCACACTAAAAGAGCACAGACCCCTAAATGTGGTATTATTAAAGGGTGGAGGGAGTGAGTCCCTCCCGAGTCCCATTCTTTATTCTTTATCATGACTTCTTTCACTGTTATCAAGAAAGGTGAAGAGATTAACTTTGAGAGCAAGTTTGATACTCTGCAGGACGCAAAAGAATATCTGGCAAAGGAAATGAACTATAATACTTTTGTAAATGATTTGCTTGCTAAAAAGAAAGCAAGTGAAAAGCAGATTGCCTGGATGCACTATCTTGCAACGCAGGATGTCATTGATTCTCAAACTCCTGTTGAGAAAGGTGAGTTTCTGCCTCTTGTAGAGAAAATGTATAATGCAGGTGCAAATCGTCGCAGTAAGTTTCAAGTGCGACTGCCTGGTATTACTCTTTCCACTGTAAATCGAGGTGCTAACATTGGTTGTGTTTATGTTTATGAAAACAACCAGTATGTTGGTAAGATTACTCAAAACGGTGATTTGATTGGTAATGTCTCTGAAGATGTTAAAAATCTTCTGGAAAATGCCAATGAAAATCTCCTGCAACTCGCAAAGATTTATGGGCACGAGTCTGGTTCTTGCTCTATTTGTGGTCGCACTCTGAATGACCCTCTCTCCGTACAGATGGGAATTGGTCCTGTTTGTGCTAAACTGTTCTGTTGAGTTCTTTGATGATGACTGAAGATTTAATGCAAATTACATTGAGTAAAGAGAATTATAAGATTCTTCATCAACTTATTTGCAATCAAATGGAGACTATTTTTTCTCCATTTGATGATGATAAGGATTATGAACCAACGCAAGAACATCTAAAGATTCTTGACGCGATTACACTTTTCAGTTCTTACCAAATTACTCACAATGTTTGATCAACTTACATTTGTCCCGCATCTAAATGGTATTCCTGGTGCGATTGGTGCAAGGCATAAGTTTTCCAATGGTTGGGAGATTTCTGTAGTCTCTGGCCCTGCTGGTTGTGGATTGTACGGTGAAATCAATAAGATTGTTGGAGCACCAGATACTTATGAAGTTGCAATCTTTCGACCGAATGGAAACATGACTGATGATGTTTCTGGTTGGAATACTTCACAAGAAGTATCTGCAATGATGTGGGTAGTTTCACAATTCTAAATCAGGAGAAACAAATGACTCATACATGGAATCAATTTCTTACTGTTTCTGTTGAAAATGGTGAGAACACAAATGTGATTGAATGGAATAGTTTAGAATCGTATCAAAACACTTCACCTGGAACTGCACTCAAACGCCATAAAGAAATCTTTCCTAGTTCCAAGGTAAAAGTTATATCATTTTGAGTTTCTATACCCATCAGGGATGCTGATGGGTAGAAGAACCCAAAGTGTATCAGGGCGAACTACGGGGCACCCTGCCCCCATGCTATGATGAACGGAGTTCAGGGATGAGAGATGACCACCGCCCAACGGATGGAAAAGCAATTCTTTATCAAAATGATTGCTCTTGTGAATGAAGTGCAAAGTGATAAAACCATTCTCAAGTCGCAATCTGGTTCTTATCGCAAATCTGCATGGTGCAAAACGATTAAGAATCCCAAGCAAGATCAATCTGCACTTGCTTCTGTTTAATTCTTTCTTCCCATCTGTCCCGCATAAAAAACAAATGAACGATTCCACACTTGATCTTTTCACTGAGCACGAAGATGCACAAGATGCAACAATCGAAGAACTTGCTGCTGCATTAGAAATTACTGTTGATTATTACATCGCAGAGTTTATGTGCTGATGTTTGTGATGATGAGTATGATTCAATTCTAGAATCTTCTTCCACTGATTGGTCATTCACTACAAATCAAAATGATTAAGTACACATTCGACATTGCAACCAAACAACCAGTTTATGTTGTGTGTAATGTAAATCACCAACCGCAAGTCATTACAACTAACATCTGCACTGCAATCAAAAAACTTCAACAAGTCAAATGATTTTTCAAGTTACTGAAATCGAGTTTGATTTCACCACTGATGATGGTGAGTATGAACTTCAACCATCCAAACAAGAGGCAATCATTGATGAAACAATCGGTCAAATCTGGGAAGCAGATGATGAAGATGATTTAGTAGAGGAGATTACTGCTGCAACAGGTTGGTGCATTAAATCAATCAACTATCGACACATTCTAGAATGACACTTTATCAAATCACAGAAATTGAGTTTGATTTCACTTATGATCTAGGTGAGTCTGTACTAGATCTAGAATCACAAGATGAGATTTATGATGAAGTATTAAACTCTCTTTATGAAGCAGATGATGAAGATCATTTATGTGATTTGATTACTGATGCTTATGGATGGGGCATTATGCACATTGATTATACACCAGTTGAGGAAGATGAAGAATGACACTTTCAACACAAACATTTCATAATCTTGCTAAAGCACTCAAACCAGAAGTGATTGAGTTCATTTATGAAGATGACCGTTATGTAGAAATGATGAATGAAATGATTTCTGATGCGATTAAAGAGAAACTTGGTCCTGTAGATTCAATGGTAGAAGCACAACTTTCCTTCTGTATTTTCGACCTGATTATTCTGAAATGACACAATACACTTATACTGTAATTGGTGGTACGAATGAGTATGAATGTGATGTTGCATCATTACAACTGTTTGATCGAAAATCACAAGCACAACAGTATGCAGAAGATATAGAAAAGATGTGGGGTTATGAGTATGTTTCTATCACTGTAAAGGAGATTCAATGAAGAAGAAAAAGAAAGAAAAGATTGAATTACTGTCTAAAGCACAAGATGGTAATGAACTTCTTATTATTCTCAATGCACTGAAATGACACTTCCATCTTACAATGCAATTTCTTTTCATTCTGAAGAAGAACATCAAGCAGCACTGTATGATGCTTGTTTACTGATTGTGAATACTTATAATCAAACTGACATGTTAGATGGTTATTGTTTCGATCACGGACAAACTGAAACTATTACTTCATACGATTTTATGAAGTTTGCCCGTCGTATTATCAACAATTATGATTGCAACCCAAATGAATGATAATCACAACAAAAAGTGTAATCGGTGCGGTAAAGGAACTTACCAAATTGCTGATCTAAATGATGAGATTCATGGTGAGCGTCACTGTAACAAATGCGGGCATTTTATTAAACGTTATGAAAATGAAGGACAACTGAAATGACTACTACCTACCAACTGATTGAGATTCTTCAAGAAAAGTGTCTTGAGGATCATTATTTGATGTTTACAATCATTGATGAGTATGTTTCTTCTATGAATGAAGATGAATTAAAGACGTTGGAAGATTTTGTTGTGAGTGAACAATTTTGGAGAATGACTGAATGAAAGTATAACGATATTGTTATATTAAAAAATGTATTAAAAAACATATATTACTGTTGTATCTCTTTGTGTTGATTTGATGACTAATACCTTCTAGGTGTTGATTCTTATAGTCAATTAAATGTCTTATAAATGTGTCTGGGTCTTGTGATCTTAGGCCGCACTCTATCACATCTCCGCGATTTTGTCAAGACCCTCCGGACACTCAAAAAACTGCCACACCCCACATTATAACATTATC
>Ga0208784_1000271_pt1 | contig 26536 bp, 46 predicted proteins | sample DEB19_08_DNA_FD_184531 | JGI IMG/M metagenome (GOLD analysis project Ga0208784, IMG submission 184531) | Aqueous microbial communities from the Delaware River and Bay under freshwater to marine salinity gradient to study organic matter... | ecosystem: Environmental > Aquatic > Marine > Coastal ... | reverse complement strand
TATTCTTTTGGTATGACTTCTGATGATGGATCAGATTTGTGGTTAGTAAACACAGGAAGTATTATTGAATACTATGGAGGTAAAGGAGTAGGTACTTACAAATACGGTAGTGTGAGTTTAACCGCAGGTACTTCTTATACGTTTATTGCACGCATGCAAGAATACTCTGGAGGAGATGGATTATATCTTATCTGGAGAAGACCTTCGCAATCTGCACATTCTTATCAATCTTCTGAAGTAGGGACAATAACTACTACAACCTCTTCTTGGACTTTAGATGCTACAGCGTATACTAACTCTTCAGGATACTATGCTTTCTCTAGAACCACTACTGCAAGTACGCAATGGTATATACAAGTAGATGTACCTACAAGAATTCAGGCTTACACTAGCACAGATATTCAAACAGTATCTAATATTATCTTAGGTAAGTCTACAGTCAATGGATTATCTTATCACAGATTTGATGTTAATGATGACGGAAGATTAAACATTGCAGACAAGTATTATGTAGCTGCTAGGAAGTCAGGAAGATTTACTAGATGGAGGTTAGCCTCTGATGTAAGAATATTTACAGCTACTGAGTACAATACAATCTCTTCTTCTACTGGTAATGTGCGTACTACATATCCAGGAATAACTACCTTCTCAACTTCTACTTTAACTAGTGGAGGAACTTTAAATCTATATTTAATAGCTCCGGGATACTCTGGAGCAGTAACCTACTAACATGAAAAAACTATTTATACTTTCCGCTTTAGTCATTATGATGACTTCTCTGAGTGCTCAATGCTACAAAGTTGACACTGTTTCTAACACTGCTACTGTAAAGTATTTACTAGACAGGCCTGTAGAGTTTGGTGCTAAGGCAACACTAGAAGAGTTAATCTCTGATAAATATAGTCTATGTGATTCCGGAAGTATTGTATCTGGAGAGATTGTATCAATTGCAATGCCGGAACAATTACTAAATATTGTAGGATTGCAGTTTTTAAAGAGACAATATATTATTACAACTAAAGTTGTTATTGATGGCAAAACCTATATGGGTACTGCTACTAAAACAATGTTTGTGAATGCCATGTTTGTTGAGGTATCTGGTATACCACATAACAAAAAGGTTTTTTACAAGACTATGCAGCAATCCTTAAAAAATGCTGTATATTATATATATGGCAGCAACAAAAACTAAAAAAGGCGGAACTAGTTTAGCTAAAAGCCTTGCACCTAAAAATGTAAATAAGAAAAAAGGTAAGGCTCATAAATCCGTTGGACCAAAAGCTACACCTGAATCAAAATATCGTGGTCAAGGTAGATAATAATTACTATCTTTGTCAGTATGGTATTAGCAGATTCTGAAATTTTATTGGAGCACGAGAGAGGTATGATCATTATCTCTCCTTTTAAACAAGAGTATTTAAATCCAAACTCTGTAGATTTAACTTTAAACCCTAAATGTAAAATATATACGGGTAATACTTTAGACTGCAGACAACCTAATCCTGTAGAGGAATTTGAGATTCCTGAAGAGGGTTATGTGTTACAGCCAGGTGAATTATATCTTTACTCATGTAATGAAACTATTGGAGTAAAAGAAGATATCTGTGCTACAGTTATGGGTAAGTCTAGTCTAGGTAGACTAGGTTTAGATATTCACATCTGTGCCGGATTTATTGATTCAGGATTTATGGGATCTCTAGTATTAGAGATGCGTGTGGTAAAACCATTACGTATTTATCCAAACATGAAGATCTGTCAAATCAAGTTTGAACGTGTAGCTGGTAAAATTCTCCAGACTTATGACAAAAAACCAGGAAGCAAATACCACGGACAATCAGGAGTGCAAGAGTCTCTCATGCATAAAAACTTCTGATTATTGTGTATTTTGTAATAGTAGGGTAGAGTATATTTTTGTACATGGTCACTATCAGTGCCCGGTATGTAAACAAAATGCTATACCTTGCTGCAACGGAGAACAAGCATGACATCAAATTCACATGAAGATGAGGTCTTCAAAGCAAAAAGAAGGCCCAAGAATCCTATTAAGTTTCAAATAACTTTAAATGAGGAGCAGAAAAGAGCTAAGTCTCTGATTCTAGACAATCCAATAACTGTATTAAAAGGTATGGCAGGCTCAGGTAAAACACTTGTAGCCTGTCAAGTTGCTCTTGATATGTTATTTAACAAAGAGGTTGACAAGATTATTATTACTAGACCTACTGTATCTAAAGAAGATATAGGATTCTTACCCGGAGACATTAAAGAAAAAATGGACCCCTGGTTAGCGCCTATTTATCATAATCTATATGGTCTCTATAACAAAGAGAAGATAGATAAAGAAATAGAGTTTGGTAATATTGAGATTGTACCCTTTGCATTTGTAAGAGGTAGGACGTTTGTAAATAGTTTCATCATTGTAGATGAGGCCCAGAACGTTACACACTCTCAGATGGAGGCTATTCTAGGTAGATTAGGTAAAGAAAGTAAGATGGTAATCTGTGGTGATATTGCTCAGATAGATCTTAAAGATAAGAAAACATCTGGTTTTAGTTTCTTAGCACGTATAGAAGAACATGTTCAGGGATTTAAGGTCTTTGCTTTATTACAGAATCACAGACACAGTATAGTTTCTCCTATACTAGAAGTATATAAGACCTTTAGTGATTAATATGTATATAGATTTTTTAAAAGAGTATGAGCTTATACAAGGCTTGCTCAACAGGTTACCTAGGGTAGATCCCCATGATACAGTGGTACTTAATGTGTCCCCAGATTATTCTTCTAAGGTAGCAATGGAAATCGCACACCATCTTTCTGAAGGAGGTACTATGTTGGATATGATTGGAGTAGATGTTCCTTATCCTGGTGAGGAGAGAGATTACTATGAATTAAAGTTTAAGAAAGAGAGCACTGCATTACCTGTGTTATATAATAAGATTATTTTAGTAGAAGCAGCAGTACTTTCTGGTAATAACTATACTTGGATAAAAGAGAGATTATTAGATAGGGGTTATGAGAATGATGATATTATCACCATAGCTCTTACTGAGATGAATACTAGTATATTTAAATGTGATTACGTACAGGCTTATACAGATACTATTCCTGAATTCTATTGGGAAAGATATAATAAACACTGGGATTAAAAACTAGGCAGGACTTACATGATCTCAGCTTTCCATCCTGATCAACGCCTACTACCAGTGGGTTAGTGGTTACCTAGTATTACCAAATAATGGCAATGTCTTGTTCCCCAACCATAATCTTTATACCTTGATCATGCATGTCTACAATTTCTGCAGATTGTAAGGTATAGCTAGGGATATATACTTTGTTTCCTACATTAACTTCAGTTACATCAGTGCCGATAGCATATATTTCTAATGCTGTCCATTTTTTCATAAGTTCAGCATCCATTTCTGCTTTAGCAGCTTCAGTTAATTCAATTCCAAAGGTTTCTTTGTGTGGTTTATTTAGTAAAATTCTTTTACCTCTTAGTTTAAATGTGCTCATTGTTTTGGTTTTTAGTTTTCTAATCACTCTGTGTACTAGGAAACAGGCATAACCTAGTACACATTATTGAGTGATTACTATGAAAATCAGAAGACAATACAAATATAATCAGTTTTTCACTTCTTCAAACAATTTCTTTGTTTTATTATAAATTTCCACTTCTTTCTTGTAGTAATCCGGATATGTATGCCAGTCTTCTACATTTCTAATAGCGTGTATAATAGTTGCGTGATGCTGATTACCAATTGTTTTTCCAATAAATTGGAGTGTTTTACCTTCTAATCTAAGTATATGAATAATCACATACCTAGGTATAATGTAATCTCTTTTACGGGACTTACTTAATATCTCTTTAGCAGATACACCTGTTACAGAATGTAGTATATTACAAAGCAAGGGTACAACATTATCTGTTAATTCCTTTTTAGGTGAGAGAGTAATACGTAGATGTAATAGTTTTATCCCGTACTCTTTCTTTACCTTTTGTAACTCATTACTATATTCTTCCTTAATCTTAGTAAGTTGTTCTTCTTTTCTTCTAAGTGCTAATTTTAAATTATGCACCTGGATCTTTAATGTTTCTTTTTCATTCAGGATTGACATAAATCTTTTTTAATTTTTTCTCAATCTCTACTTCTATATCAGCTGTACCAGGTGGCTTTAGTTGTGGCCAAACCACAGTACAAGTAACAGATTGTTGTAGATGATCTATTCTAAGTGTGCATGAGAAAGGATAGGGTGTTAAATCTATCTCATCTTCCCATGCATCCTTAGTTATGTAAGTACCATTGTGAATAAAGACCTCAGTCTTGTGAATCGGTTGTTTTTCTATATTAATCATAAGTTTAGTTCTAGTTGTTGGTAAGCTATCTTTTCTGGACATACATTCATAATTTCACGTATTGCATTGTTAATATAATAATCATAGTTGATATCATAACCATCCCAATCTTTTTTATCTAACTTATTCAATGTAGTCTGCAACCATCTACCTGATTCTACTTGTATGATTCTACCATCTCTGTGTTGTTTTAGTATCTTACAACCCTTATTAGAGATATAGTATCTCACTATTTTTTGTAACGGTTCTGTTATGAGCACACCTTTAATCATGCAGTTACTTGTAAATCTCCAATCACCTTTTGCTTTTATACCACCACAGAAGTCAACTATGCTTTTAGATTCCAGAATAGTCTTATCTACCGGGGTATTAAATACAAAGTAATTATAGAGCGCCTTCCTGATGATTAAGAAAGATTTATTCTTATGTAATGCTAAGTGGTGAAACTCAAATCTACCTTTACACTTTACCGGAGAATAACCATTATCAGTATAAATATAATAGGGCTCATCTTCTTTAAGACTAATTAGAGTTTCTTGATCTGCTTCCCTGTGGGTATTTATACCAATGTAATTATTTACATCCCCAATAATCATCTTCTGATACTGGTCATGTTCTAGTGCTAGCTGAGTGATTGTTTCCCATTCAGAACATATCTCAAGATATTTTGCTTTATGTTCTTCAGGTATCATCATCTCTAGACCATCTGTATTTTGCATGATAGGAATAGCACCGGGTATACCTTCTGCTATCATCTCATAAAGCATACATAGACTTAGCTGACCATTAATAGTAATACGCATAGTAAACTCAGGATCATACAGAAAGCTATTCTTATCATTGCTAAGGCCATAAGTACTATTCAAGATGATCTTGTATACGTAGTTCTTTGGATCTTTCTTAGGGATCTTCTTACGCTCTGTAAAGAACCACTCATACTGCTCACAGAATTCTTCTTTAGGAAGATGAGCCGGGGCCCATTTATTCTTAATAGCTAGGTTAGGATAATAACTTACAACATCTGATGACATTATTATCATACCATTCTTGGCTTCAAAGATTCCGGAACGTGCACCATGTAAACCGCCTAGACCAAAGTCAGTCTGCATACCTTTATAAGTTACACTATGAGCAAACCCGCCTTTAGTTTCTTTAGGGTCTAACTCAATAGTTCTAAACTTATCTAGCAGCGCCTGCAACTCTGGTGTTTTAAACTTCACATAGTCTAGAATGATATCATTTACTTTGATAAGAGTTCTGTTAGTTCTAAGACCGTTGAGCTCATAACTACTAATCCCGGTAGCTTTAGATAAGAAATACTTAAATAGTTCTTTAGATATCCTTGGCTCACTAGCACTGTACAGGTTAATACCATATTCTTTTGTAAGTACACCACGTAAAGCAATCTGAGATTTACTATACTCCATTATCTTCTTGGTGAACTTTACATCATTTCTACAGTAGCTTAGTACCATCTCTTGTTTTTCAATAGTATCTATGCTATCACTATGATGTATGGGCATCTCCTCTACATTGTGCCAATCTAATGTGTACTCTAACCATTTAAGGCTAGAGCTTTTAGCCGGATTGTCCCAGTGATTAAGTTTAAACAAATCTATCTGGTTAATCTTTAATTGTTTGTGACTATACAAAGCAAACTCGCCATTATTCTTTCTATAGATAATATCTTGCGCTACTTTATATAGTTTATCTGTAATTTGTGCAGAATCTAGTGCAATAAGTTCTTGAGCATGATCAATGATGTACTGTATTACTTGTGCATCAAAGTCAAGACCATTAAAACTAATATGCCATTCTTCACTTTTAATATTCTCATTAATAAAATCTACTAACTTTTTAATCTGATTCTCTTTAAAAGATATTACAAACTCTGTTACAGACTCTTCTTTATAGTGCTCGAATACAGCACAGAAGAAATCTGACATAGTTTCTATATCCATTACCCAATGTCTTTTCATAGTTTTAGAAAAAAAAGGGGGACTATTACATCCCCCTTAATTGTTGGTTTATATGGCAATCCTCAAGACCCTATACTTGAGTTGGACCCGTGATTCCTACTGATTCTTTTTCCAAGATACTAAAGTTAAAAGTATCATGATTCATTGCAAATTTAGCAATGATATCTAAGATCTCTTCTTTCTTATGTATATAATACTCTTGGAAAGACTCAACCAGTCTTCTCTCTTCCGCGTAACTTTTCTCTGGATTCTTTCTGTTCTTAGTAAATACTACATCACCTTTATCATCCATTCTAGGAATCATATGGTAAGCATCTTTAATAATTTTTGAGATGATAACCAACATGCTTGCTTCTGGATCATAAATCATTTCTACATAAGGACAAGTTTCTACTAAAGGTATAACCTTAAAACTCTCCTGACCGTTCCATACGGAACTAATACATAACATACTATCTTTCATATACACAAATCAAATAATTAAATCTTTCATTTCCAAATTCTCTACAGGTATTTTAAGTGTTTCTTTTTCAGCGTTATAAGGAGCACATAATTCTCCAACGCCTTTTAGGATATTTACATTGACTCCTAACAGCTCTGCATAGATATCAAAATAGTCTTCAGGGTATAGATAGCTCATTACGTACTCATAAGTACTAGAGTCTTTACCATAGAATCTTTCAATCTCATCTTTAGCAGCATCAGACAGTTGAGAATATTTACCCTTTACAAATTTATCCCAGTCATAAGCCCGGTCATCAAATGTAAAAATATAAATACCCTTGTTATCTGTAGTCTGTCTAAACTCACAGAATTTATCATTACCAAACAACTTAACCCTCTCAAAGATTTGATAGTCTTCATTATCTTGTATATCATAAACGCAAATAAGTTTTCTATCAGTAGGAGATACAATCTCTTCCCATGCAATGTAAGTCTGTATAGGTTTGATATGACTGCCTCTTCTAATGTTTAGTGCCGGGTATAAGAATATCCGGGATTTCTGTGTGTACTTGTCATGTAATTTTTTCATAGTATTATTTTGTTTACAATATACTCATAAGGTAGAGAATAATCTCTATTTTCATAGTGATAATGTGCTTCATTTAGCGCTTTTCTAAATCTTTCATTCCAGTCATCAAGTGTTAACTGAGAAACAGGAAAGCAATAAATCTGCTCATACTTGTCTACCACCACAAAAGAATACTCGTAAGTGTAATCAAGTTTTAAGAAGTGACATTTAGCTAGTAGTACATACATTGCTGCCTGCATCCAATAGTTGTAGTACTCTACACTCTCTTTGAATTCAGGGATTGTCTTACTAGTAGTCTTAACGTCTGCTATCTTAATTACTTTGTTTACATCATCTACAATTACACTGTCAAGAATACCCTTGATACCAAACTTGTAATCAACTAAATCACAAGATGCCGGTAACTCTCTATGAAATTTAACATCATCAAACTCTGTAATGTCTAGACCTAGATGATATCTAACTTCCGGATTAGCTTTAAACTTAGTTACTACCCGTAAGCATTTATCATATGTGCTCTGATCAATTACAGATTTACCAATACTATTTATAAGATCAGTGAGATAGTCAGTAGTAATTGGTGTAATTACCTTGGCTAGTCTTTGCTCATCCGTTTTTAGTGTCTGGTAAAGGTTCTTTTCTATTAAAATGTTTAAGATTTCATCTTGAAAGTTAGACAAATCACTACATTCAGGGTGCTCTCTAAATATTTTATCTACAATATCCTTAAGATTATCTGAAGGAAGTTTACTTTTAGCTACATAGAATTGATTATCATACTCATCCGGTTGTAGTAGAAGGCAGTGAATTAACCTGCCCTCTACCAAATGTGCACCAACCGATTCCTCTTTTTGTTGGAGGATGTAATGAGTGAAGAACAATCTAGGACTAAACCTTAGTTTGCTTAGTCCTGAGTAACTAATGTAATACTTAGTTTTATAAAACTGTTCTATTAACTCTTGATCTGTCATTCTACTATTTTTTCTTTATATGTTTCATTCATTTGAATTGCACTTATAGTGAAGATATTATTTTCACCATATGTTTTTACATGCTTTAGAATATCCTCTTTAAACTCAGACAGGTATTCTCTTTTAAGTTTACCACCATCTGCTAATCTACGAACAATATCTATAATATCACCACTGTAATAGTTAGGATCAATATCCCAGTGTGTAGTCATGTACTGTCTAAATGCTTTATAGTTTACATGGTTTGTACCGGGCATATTACGTAGATTAAATCTAGATATCAACTTCAAGATATATACCATAGACTGATCATAGTCACAGTTACATAATAACTCCAAGCCAATTTCCTGATTTTGATTTGAACTAAACATACTTAGTAACCTTGCATAAGATTCAGAGTTAAGTGGTTGAGAACCATTACACTGTTTCATTACATCTTTATCAGAGATGATAACTTTAGTATTAGCTAGCAAGTCGTTGATTAGTTGCTCATAAGCATCTTCTTTAAAGCGATAAGTATAAAAATGATTAGTTTCTAGACCATCACTATTGCCAGATATAACACTATTATAGACATGATTGAGTCCTCTAAGTAATGACCAGTCTACAACAACATAACTACCTGTATCTGGATCATCTAGTTCAGGAGCACTAATATTATAAGTTTCAAACATTTGTTTTACACTATTAATAGGTATTCCCATCTCATTTCTTTTGTCTATCATTTCCTCTATAACCTGTTTCTTGTTAAAGACTACTTTGGTTGCTTTAGTTTGATTTCTTACTATATCAAAACCAATCTCTTTACCAGTTTCCCGTATTTTATACCGAGGGATGGTTACCCCCGGCATTATAAATACTTTGTCACCAGCTACAAGACTTTGTGATGATGTATTTAATCCATCAAAGATTGTTGGATCTACAATATTAACGCTTTCTAACTTAAGAGACTCTAACAAGTCTTTATAGTTACTACTACTAAAACCATAAGGAGAATAAGTATCACCTACTTTCTTTTGAAACTTATTACCATCTATTCTTAAATACAAATTTTTCATCGGATTGTGTACTCCATAACTTTATCGTTCAACATAAGCTTTTGAAATTTTTGCTTGTTACCATTAATAAGATTTCTTACAATCATATACTTAAGGTCAATAGCAAATATCTCATCCACCACTAATTTCTCAAAACGTTTGATTACTTCACTCTTCATAGGATTTGTTTTGAAGTGTGCCAAGGCAAAGTTTACAATCCTAGTACTCATAATACTAGCAATGTCTGCCCGGTAATCGTCACCTCTACCAACTGTAGACTTCAAAGTACCTATGATATAGTCCTCATTGTCATGTAAGATAATGTCTTTAGGAGACATCAACTGGTCCAGTTTGTTATTGATAAACAAAGTAAACAAGCTAGTCATGTCTGCACCAACAGAACCTTCACCAATCATTTGGATCATAGGTAGGTTATCTTCAAACTTCTCAAAGCTAGAGATAGCATTAAAGAATGTAGTAATTGCACGTGGGTTAGTAGACTCAGTAACAACTTCAGGATGCTTCAAGATGAAGTTAATACATCTGCCATCCATAGCTGTTTCTTCTGCCCACTGTGCCCAACAGTCTACATCAAACTTTAAGTCACAAGAAATAAAGCGAGTAGTTTGTGCTACGTCCATACTATTTACGTGATAGTCACCACCATCAGGGTTAGTAGTTAGGATGATAGTCCAGTCTTTAGGTAACTTCCATGAGATATACTCCTGAGTGTTAATCAAATCCATACATGCTTGGATCATTCTAGGATCTGCACGAGTGTAATCATCTAATAATAAGATACCAGACTCACCTTTACCAGAAATCCATTCAGGTGCACAATAAGCAGTGCGCCTTGCACCGGTTAGTTTAAACCCGGCCTTAACTGCTAGCTCAGCTTCCATCTCAGTTACCCACTTAGTCTTAAGACCATCAGGAGTATCTTTACCAATCTGAAATTCCTTAACTGGAAATCCTACTAGATCTGATAACTCTTCTATCATTGCAAGGTTAATTTTTACAAACTGCATACCCTCTTCTTTTGCAAGGTTAGAGACAATTGTAGTTTTACCAAGACCTGCATTACCTACTACATTCAAAGCTGTTGGTACTTTACCTTGACCTTGAATGAATCTGTTGTTGTTAATTACGTGCTTAATGAAATCTTTTAATTCAGCGCTGTTTAATTTTACTTGTGCCATGTTTTTAGGGTTTTTAATTTAATTGGATTTGGGGACCGGGTAGTTGCTCATTGATTTGGGCTTTTGAAGAAATAACCCAAAGCATTCTACCTCTTGGTGTAACTGTTGTATAACATTCACCATCTGTTAAATAAATAAGACATGTGTATCTTTTAGTATTCTTGTTATAATATTCTAGTACGGGATCAAACTCAGTACCTCCACGACCTTTGACTTCTACATCCTTCTTAGGGTTATAACTCTCAACACTAGTAATCTCTGTATCACACTGTAATACTGTAATCTCTGTTCCGGTTTTATGCATGTGTTTAATTTCATTGAAGAACTCTACAAGTTCATCATTGCTCACACTACCAGATGTATCTATTGCAACCAAGATATGTTTCTTGGGTTTAAATTTTAGTCCGGGAGCATCCGGATATCTTTTGTTAATTTTCTTTCTAGAAAGTTTAGTCTCAACTATATAAGAGTTACCAGCAAATCTTCTAAGATAAGCCTTCCAGTTAAATTTACTTGGAGTAATCTCAGTAATTCTTTTATAAATCTCACTAATCTCTCCAGGTAAATGACCTCTAGATTTGAGACATTCTTCTGCGGCTTCTCTAAGTTGATACTCAGCTTGAGATTTAAGTAGTTTCTTTTCAGAATCACTTAAGTTATCAAACTCTTCCCATGTGGGATGCATATCACCAGCACCGCCTGTCATGTTTTGTACATCTTCATCATCTTTATTCTGTTGTAGCATGTCATAGTAGTATCTAGTACCTGCCCTAAATTGAAGATTTAAATTAGGAAATGAGCTTGGTAAGATTGCACCGTCAGGAAGACAACTTGGAGTAATGTATTGATTAAGCTCACAGTCAGCAGCTATATTAAATAACTGTTTGTCTGCAAACTCATCTCGTAAATTAAGGTGATCAAACACAATATGTAATAACTCATGCCACAATAAGCCTTTCTTGTGATCATGAGGTAAGCTTGCCCAGAATTCTGTGTTAATTACAAGCTTGTAGTTAATATTGTGTTTGCTGACACCAGCGGTAGGAATTTTGTCATTCCATTCTTTGTTGAGACCTATCAAGAACATACCATAGAAGGGTTGTTCAAGCATAAGTTCTTTCCCGGCTAATGCCAGTTCTTCGTCTTTTTTCATAGTAAATTGGTTTTAAAGTTTTGTAATCTTATCCAGTTCTTCTAAAAACTGAAATGCTAATTCCTCTTCTTGATCTACAAATGATCCATCTACATTCCTCTTAGAGAAATACCTGTTAACTATAGATATCACATGAGAGTTCTTAGCTTTTGCCTCGTTTACAGATTTTTTAAGTTCTGGATTTACAAGTTCTCTAATAAACTGATACTGCACATTAAGTGCTTTAGCTAATATATAAGCCTTTCTAATTTCTTTTAAATCTGATTCTTTCACACAATCTCTGCTACAGGGTCTGTCCAACCATTTGCATCATTTACACCATTAACATAGGCTTCTGCTTCTTTCTTAGTATCAAATTCTTTAATACCATAATCATAGTCTACCTGCATTGATTCATGTTTATTACTAAACAATGCATCCCAACCATGAATGTCTACATAAAGAGCCGCAGCTTGACTAAAAGCATACATTACCTTAATCTTCTTTTTTACTTCCATTTCTTTAGGATTTTAATTTCAACTCTTGGGTTTTTATTATCATACTCATAAGTAGCAAATACTGGCACTAGTTCATCAGCGTTATCATCATCTATCCAATCATAGTTTACCATTGCATCTTGTACAGCCTGTGCTATGTTAATCAAGTCAAACTTATGTCTGCTCTTTCTATAGAACTTAAACTCTATATACAATGGTTTACCAAGATCTTTAGATTCTTTTCTAAACTGTTTGGCTTGTGCTTTCCAGTGCTCATCAGTAGCAAGTTTCCACTTTCTTGTGGCAGCGCTTGCAATACTGTATTTGCCTGTCCATACTCTACCATTCTTACTAGAAGGTGTGTTACCCGGTATGATAAATGTTGTCATAGTAATTATCTAAATATTCTTTTATCTTTTGATATCCATGATCCTTTACAGAATCAGAGATGTCTTTAGAGAAAGGCAAATATAAATATTTTAAATAAGGAAATTGATTACAATACTTTATTGTAGCTCTATTACCGGCATCATCATTATCAAATAGTATATAGCAACTTTTATAGTTACCACTAATGACATTTAGATATTCTTTCTTAATCATTGTATTCTCAGAATCTGGTGCCAGAAAATCTATATGGGGATACATCTTCTTTAAACACATACCATCTTTAAGAGAGGATACAATTACTAATAAATCATTACCCAATAGTTGCTCACTACCTTGTACATAATCTTTTACTTTTAAGAATTTCTTCTTCTGAACTTTAGGCTGATAGATTTTAACTAGTGTACCATCTTTCTTGAAGTAACCATATATATTAGAGCCTTCAATATTTAAGACTTTATATATACCATCCTCTTCTTTAAACATACTATAAGTACTTAGAGGTTTTATGTTATAGTGCTCTAGCATTTTAGAACCTATACCATATTTACTCCAGTAATCTTTATCTAGTGTATTCCATTGCCTAACTTCATATCTATCAATCTTGTATTTATTGTACTGTTTAAACACTTGTAAATCATAGCCACCGTTGTTATGTAATACAAATTCATTGTAATCTCTTACAATCTTATGCATGGCATTTAACCGGCTATCTATAGCAAGCATCTTCTGTACTAAATCAATACAATCACCACCATTATCCGTTGAGAAATCTTTGTAGTAATATTTTTCTTTATCTTGTTTAAAGTAAATACACATACTAGGAGTTCTTTCACTAGGATTAAAGACGGACTTTATCTTAATATCTTGACCAGTTAACTTCTGATCTAATCTACAATAATGCTCAAATACCCATGTAATAGGTACTGACTTTATATCCGGAATTAGGATCTTCGTACTAATCATAACTGCAATAATAAAAAAGGGGGACCATATAATCCCCCTTTTATATAATAAACTTTAAAACTTAAAACTCAAATCCTGTAGATGTACCAGAATCAGAGGTAAAAGGATTAGTATCACCAAATGATGCTACTGTTTCTACCTTAGCTTTCTTGATATGTAACTCAGGATTGTAAGAGATTAATTTACTTGGGCTTGCAGCTGCAGACTCTACAGCATAGGCCTCTTTGCTAGACTTTGGTAAGAATAAATCATAGTTGATATAACCATTCTTCTCATACTCTTTACCATTGATGCACATGTTAAATAAGGTATCATCAGAAATGATTGTACCGGCTGCTTTAACAAAATCTTCAATAGTTGCAAACTTACCATCTGCTTCTTCAAACCACTCAAGTTTATTTCCGGCAATACATAACTGCTGTACTGCACGTAAAATACTCAAATCTCTACTGATCTTGATACCAGTTTTGGTTTCACCATCAGAGAAAGGATAAAAGCCAAACTTAACTTTACCAATCTGGCCTTTGTAACGGGGACCAGTAGGTTTGTCTTTGTCTACTAAGAATCCTTCAAATTCTGATCCCATGTCAGGACCTTCTACATTAAGAATCAGGTGGTATGCACCTGCTTTGTAACTTACACTCTCTAATGCAATAGAGTTAATTTTCACGGTGTGTTCACCGGGGCTCAGGGTTTTCTTTGGCGAGCTACTTGTAGCTTGCACGTCTTTAGTGCTAATCATGGTTATTAATTTTCGTAGTTAATTATTGCTTGTTTTACAAATTCTAAATCATTGGGAATCTCAAAGGACTCAAACATACCGGCTGGTGACTTGCATGTATTCTCACCATTATTCTGGGTCTCAAATATGTAGCGCATACCACCATCCTTATCTTTCTTTACTTTACCAAATAAAACTATAGAGTATAGTCCCTCCAAAGTTAAACTGTTATCTACTAATTTTCCAATAGTCTTGGCCTTAAACTTTCTTCTACCTTCTAAGTCTTGAGACTCTTCTGCATGGGTTAAGAAGAAAATGTACAAATCTTCACGTAATGTGGTTGGGAGCTTTGCAATAGTTGCAATACTCTTAGCAATACTAGTAAACTTGTCAAAACCTTTCTCTTCAGCTCTATCAAAATACTCAAATGCTGACATGTACTGAAAATCATCAATGACAATATTCTTGATCTCAGGTCTCTTCTCACTAACATATTTAAGACAGGCCTCAATTTCTTTAGAAGCTGCTCTTGTGTACATGTTACCTGTAGGATCTTCCCTACTCCAGATTTTGTACTTAGACTTCCATCCTTTAAAAGGAAGTGGTTTGTTTGCAACGTTAATAATAAATGTTTCTTGTGGGTCCAGGTTTGCAATACTTGTGCTTTTACCTGCACCACTCTCTGCGATAACTAAGATGCTTGATGCCATATTACTTTGATTTTATAATTTCATTTAACCATTGCTTGTTACTAACTGGCTTCTTCAGCATGATAGCAGCAAGATCTCTAATTGTAAGCATATTAAAAGGCTCATCTGTAGGACCTAGATCCAATTGTGGCAATTTAATTTCTTTTTGTGCAACAGGTTGCTGCACAATTCTAAGTTCCGCAACAGGGATCATGTATCTCTCTTGAATACTTTCTGTAGCTTCAATAATATCATACTCTGTTCTCCAGTGTGGATTAAATACCCATTTGTATAATGTACGCTTGGGATCTTCAGGAATGTACTCACTGCTAATAAATTCAGTGTATACATTCTTAGGCACCTCATAATACTCTGCTCTCTCTAACTCAGAGGCAAAGAATGTAATGTGCTTCTCATCTTTTGTGGCCGGTTTGTAGGCCATCTTTGGAATAAATAAAGGTTCAGATACATTTTCCTGCATGAATTTTTCCATTTGGTGTTCATACAAGTCTTGTATCCTCTTCTTTCTTTCTTCCGTACTAAGTTTCTGTGTTGATTTTGTGCTTATCATACGGTTTTAATTCTTCTTTCTTGTGTTGCTGGTGTCTCCATTTCTGTTACACTCATCTTTTCAAATTGGGCCTTAAAGAATGACATCCGGTTATCACCATTTCTTGCTTTAAGAAAGTGCATAACCAAAGTCTTATCATCTTCAATGATATATCTATCAGGTCCATAGTATTTAATTTTTTGTTTTGCTGGCCTGTTAAGACCTACTACTAAGTCAGCGTGCTGTAATAGAGCATCACCACCAAAGATATCAGAGTCAAGTATGTAGTTACCATACTTACCATCTTCATTTCTTTCCGGTGATTCTACACTTCTATTTAACTGACTAAGAACAATCATAGTAATTGGGTACACTCTTTTTATCTCAGTAAGCATCTCACCAAACTCATATAACATCTCGTATTTGTCTCTATGGTATGGGGCTTTCTTTAATAGGATACTGTGGTCCAATGTAATAATTGTCTTTGTCTGATATTCATTGATGTATTTATCTACTATATCACGCATCTCATTTACAGTACAGGGTTGTTCAACTGTGTCAATAGGATAGTGCACCTTCTGTTTTGCTAACTCATAACATTGAGCTAACTCTTCATTGGTAAGTTTATTGTTCTCTGCACTACACAGATACTTATAAGTCTTACCTAAACTTGCACTAAAATCACGCAGGCATGAAGTCTGCATAATCATCTCAAAGCTGAACTCTAGTACTCTAAACTGTGTATCTGGGTTAAGAGCAAATGCTTCCCGGATAATCTGGTCTTTAATCAGAGTTTTACCAGCACCTGGTCTACCACCAATTACATTAAGTGTGTTCCACTCAATACCATTAGTAGTAGCATCATTAAATTTAGCCCAGGGTGTCTGTATGGATTTAATAACTCCATCAGATCTACCCTTCATGTACTCTAAAGCTTTCTTAAAGCCATCTTTTCTAGGAATCCATAACTCTTTTGTCATACTACTTTTTCTTTAAAATGATCATCATCATCCATATCTACACCATCTATTAGCATTGCACAATAGTTTGCCAGTTCTGACATTTTGGATTTATCCGATTGTGTCTTACTGATAAAGTATTGTGATGTCTGCATGTATAGATAATTCTTCTTCTCATACTCGTCTACATAGTGAGCTGTTGCTTTAAGAACAGTGTCCCAAGAATACTCAAAGGTTTTAAAGAACCATCTAAAGTTACTCTCAATATTCTTCTTGTCTGATCTAGCTAGTTTACCGCTTGGTAGTTTACGTTTAGGGAATAGGTCCAGATACTTGACTATGTTCTCTTTAAAATCATCACCGGCAATTACTTTAGTTGTCTCCTCTTTCTTTACATGAAAGAACTCATCTATCTTATCAAGAAGTTCAATGGCAATTGGGAGTAGTTCCCACTTATCATTTACTAAACCTTTAAACTTGAGTTCTCTTCCCTCTGCATATGGATTAATAGCAGTAGGTTGTATTTTATTCCGGAGACAATGTAGCATGTAATGCTGGTTAGGAGTTATCTTATTCTGAATCAGAATATTGAATATCTCTTCCATACATTTTATTTATTATCTCTCGTTTAACAGAATTATATACAGTTAAGAAGCGGTTATCATTTATAGATAATAAGTCACTTGCTTTTCTTATAGAGTATATAACGGTACTATGATCCTTATCAAGAAATCTTGCTATTTCACTAGGTCCATAGTTAAGATCTTTACAAATCTTACAGAATGCCTGTGAGTGAATAACTGTATCCTCTCTTCTAGATTTCTTTTTAGCCGGTTTTTTATAATGCAGTGCACTATACTTAACCAGGTGTCTATTAATAATTTCAGCTGCTTCCGGTATTGTAAGCCTATTTATATTATCTGCAGGAGATAATACAATTAGTTTAATGCCGTGTTTTTCCTGAAATTGCTTTTTAAATTTTGCAATTTCTTCCTCTACTTCTTCACTTTTTATTGTTTCTTTCATAGTTGGTTTGTATATTAATAGTGGGAGTACAAATATAACTCACTAACATCGTATCCACAAGAACCTATCTAGAAATCTGTATATCTTTTGACAACTTCTATCATTCATAGTTTTAATTTAGGTGGGGATGCCTTCCTCTATCTGCAGGTTTCCAAAGATGGGTTATCTCAGAGGAAGGCTAACCCTTTTTAGTTATGGCAACAAACGTTATTGACAAAATTAAAATTTGGGCTAGTCCCGCAATTGTCTCAATACTTGGGATGATGATTTGGGCTGATCTCCGTGAGATGAAGCAAGATATAAAACGTCTTTTAGAGGTATCAAGCTCACAGCAAGCTAGAATTGAGTCTTTAGAAAAAGACTTAGCTCTAATCAAGGGTAACTATTTTAGGAGAGCATCCAATGAGGGTGAGCTACCTGAAAAACAGTTACCTTTTTTTATTCCTTTTGCTAAACACGAAGAGATTTGTGATTTAGATAAGGAATTAAGTAAAACCAAAATTTAAACTATATGAAATACCGATTATCAATCTTATTAACTATCACACTATTAGCATGTAACCCTGTTAAACTTGCTTTCAAAGAAAAACATATCAGCAACACCAAAGAAGAATTCTTTAGGAGAAAGCTTTGCGTTGTTGATACCATTATTGACACCGTTACTAGTATTGATACTCTTACAACTATTGATACCGTAAAGCAAACTACAGTTATTCATGATGGTTTAAAGGGTGTTAGTTTGGATACCACTGTAGGTGATGTAAGAATTACTATTCAAAATGGCGCTGTTTCAGCATTTTGTCCTGAGAAAACTCAGACCATTGTAAAGAATAATACAATCACACAGAAGCTAAGAGATAAGTCTTATGAGTCTGTACTAGAAAATGATATCCGGCTTAAAGACAGTACCATTAAAGAACAAGAGTTTATTATAAAAGATAAGAGCTCCGATATTAAAAAGTTAAAAGCAGAGCTCTATGGTCTTCTATTAGCTATTGCTCTTTATATTGGCTTCAGACTCAAGAGAGCATTTTTCTAAATTGTATCTTTTGTTGATTACATCAATAGAACAATTTATACTATATTTTGATCTAAGAAACCTGGCTACAACAGCTGGGTTTTTTTCTTTGTACTTCTTATGTATATAAGTACAGATTACCGTATCAATAAAATCTCTTACCATTGTATTGTAGTTTTATCTTTTTCTTTTAAATAGTTATTTGCTCTATTGAAGACATCATCACAGTTCCAAACACCTTTATTGTATCCAGCACTTGCAGGATGAGATGCTTTTAGTACTAGGTGTTTATCAGATATCATATCTTCAAACTGTTGTGCTACTTTCCCAAGCAATATAAAAACAATATCTGATTTATTATAATTAATTGTATCAATTACTATATTCATAAAAGGTTTCCAGATATCATAATGAGTACCTGGCTTATTTACTTCTACAGTAAACGCACTGTTTAATAATAATACACCTTGATTTGCCAGATATCTTAAATCCGGGTTTCTATCATCAGGTTCTTTACCCATAGCATTATAGATATAGTCTAAAGATGGTTGTATTTTCATACTATGACCACAACTAAAAGCTAAACCATCTGCTACAGTACCATCAGGATGGTTCTTATATAACCAGGGATAAGGATCTTGACCAATTATAACTACTTTTAAATCACTAAGATCACATTCTTTAAATGCATTCAGAGTATTCTTAATTTTAGGTACAAATCTTTTTCCTTGCTCAACCTCATATATAAGTTTTTCTACAATTTCTTGGAACTCGCTTTTAGTAATAAAATGGTTTAATACATTATACCAAGCTGTTTTACTAAGAGTATTTGCTAATTTTTTTTGTATTTCTTCTACATTTATTTGTTGAATAGTGCTCATATTGTATAAATTTGTTATTATGTCTGAAAAAATTGGAATGTTACCTTTCTCTGCGATTGTTAAGATTGAGGTAAATGGTGCTTTTTTAACTAGAGTAAAATCTTTATTATTTTATGTACTTAAAGATAAAACTCAAGATGAGTTAACTACTGCTGGTGAAAAAATTAAGAATCAAACACACAGTGAACCTTGGGAGTTTCATTATGAAACTTTAGCTATTCTTATTAATGATATAGAAAAAGCAGGTTCAGAATCAGGACTTACAGAATACAAGACTATTGAAGAAATTGAAGAGGATGCTAAAAACCTAGGTAATTAACATCCTATTCCCATATTAGCGCACATTTCTTCGGTAACTTGTATTACCTGACTCATCTCTTCCTTAGAGCAGTCAGCAAAGGATTTAATAATAGTGGTGGTTTCCCCATCACTATTATTTTTTATAATCAATCCTGCCTTCTCTTTTACTAATAACTTTACATCCTCAAAGTTATGTCCCGTAAACACAGCTATCTCTCTACAAGCAGCATGTGCTTTAGATATTTGAGCTAGTGTAGCTTTAGGACCATTTAATTCAAAGATTACATTAACAGTAAAACCATCCGGTACTACTCCAACAAATTGGTTATATACTTTCTTGACGGCATCATTATTAAAATCTAACTTACCATCTTTCTTAAGTAATGTTGTTGTGAATACTTTCATAACTCTAATTGTAATTGGTTAATCTGTTTCCAGGCAATTTTACTCTGATCTAAATCTGATAAGGCTTCCTTTACCCATGTCTCATCTATAGTATTACTATAGCATAGTATATGGATTATAGACTTCTCATCCGGATTTAGTCTTAGCAATCTACCTATACGTTGATTAGACTTTCGCTCATTACTGTAACTATGTAGGATTATACCCTCTTTAAGGTTAGGGATATTAATACCTTCATTAAGTTGTAGTACACAGCTTAGTCTATCAATGGTACCATCTTTAAATTTCTGAAGATTATCCTCAGATTTTTTATTCCCGGAATAATAGCTATACCTACAAAGTTTATCTGCTTGTTCTTTAGTATTGGCAAACACTATACATTTATTAGTGGTGCTATTCATAAGATGTGTGGCATATTTCTCTTTGCTTGGTAAGCTCATCAGTGTTTTCATGCGCATGATTCTTAAGAATCTTACTTCTTTATCACTGCTGGCATTCTGTAGCTTGCTATTCCAGAAACTGTATTGCTTATACTCAGATGTATACCATGTACCGCTCTTCTTAGATTCTTTCTTAATGTTATTCCTAGTATCCAATGGCATAGTATGCACGTGGATCTCATAGTCATTAAGAATTTTATCATCAATTGCGGTATCTACAGTGTAGGTAAACTTAACCGGGCAATATTTAAATACTATATCTGCTTTAGAGCCTCTCTTAGGAGGTGTACCTGTTAGACCTAGTATTCTTCCTCGGTAACTGTCAAGCCACTCTAGGTGACTATCTAATAGACTATGCATCTCATCTAGATACACACAGTCATAATCTGTTTTATTCTTAATTAAAGATAAATATGTTGTAAAGGTGATATGCTCTAGTAACTCTTCACACTCAAACTTTTTACAATCATCAATCCAAGATTGGAAGATAGATCTTTTGGGTGCTACTACTAGGTATCTGCTTTGATCATGTAGATAATACTGCATATGCATTAGGCCCAGTTTAGTTTTACCGGACCCCATACTCATTACAGCGCTACTTCTTTTGTATTTAATTACTTCTATTAATGCATTTTGTTGTATTTGATCTCTTTTAGTCATTTAAATTTTAGATAAATTGTCCAGAACAACCATCCTAATGTAATACTAAACTTATGAGTAATCCCAGTTTTAGATATTGCAATAAATGGTAATGGATAGAAAAAAATGTAAGGATAATCCCTTTGTCCAACTTTCTTTCTAAAGAAGTTGTAGTAAGTACATTCTACTTTCATAATGGTAGTTCAATTGAATAAGGTGTATTTATTAATTCATAGTGCTCATTGAGCTGAGATGCATTAACATGAATACATCTATTTACTGCTTGGATACCGCTACCTTCATGAATATGTCCAAAAACATGTAATCTAGGTTGGATCTCCTCTATTTTCTCTCTTAACTGAGGACAACCTACATGTTGTCCATTATTTGATGCTAGATCACCAGTATACATTGGTGGACCATGTGTAATTAATATATCACATGGTTCAATCATATCTATAACTTCTTGCATATCTGGGCCCAATCTTTTATTAAATGCCCACATGTCTCCATAAAACCAAGGAGTCCAGGGCATACCATAAAATTTAATACCCTCTAGTTCTATTGAAGCATCTTTTAGATACCAGATATTATTCTGTTCTAGTTCTGCTATACCCTCTGATAACCAGTCCGGCATCTCTCCGTATTTACTATCAAATGATTTATCATGATTACCGGCAATAAACACTATATGTCTATACTTAGGCTTAATGCGCATTAACCAACCAAAGAAATCTTCTACATCACTCTTACCACCTCTATTACTAAAGTCACCAGCATGTATTAATATATCACCATTAGGAAGATTTACTTCCTCATGCATTGTGTGCGTGTCAGATATACAAACTATTCTCATCTTAATAAATTAGGGGTTATTAAACTTTTTAGCTACTTTATATAAAACCAGGTAACCAATTAAATCAGTGATAACATCCTCATCTTCATCAGATTGAGCATTTTTAATTCTATTTAATTTGTCATCTATTCTTACTAATATCTGTTCAGTATTACTACTTTTAGATAATATTCTGATAGGATTTACTGCAGAGTCACCATACTTTCTATTCTTATCTAGAAGTAACTCTTTAATCTCATCACAGGTCTCAGCAATTAATGTTTGGGTATGGGTCATAACCTTCAAATATAAAAAATAAAGGGGATATTTCTACCCCCTTTTAAGACTGTGTAACTTCCAGTGTTCCATTATGTTATTAAACTCCGGCATGAATGGTACATCCCCGGATTCTTTAATGTAATGTGCATTCATGTTCTTGTAAACATAAGTGCTATTAAAGAAATGTTTAACTGTGTAATGCTTGTTAAAGACAAACTCTTTAAACATCCACAACCTGAATTCACCAAAAGCTTGGATATAGTATTCACAGTAAGAGTCTTTGATAAGATTTCTTCTTTTGTAGTACTGGAATCTATCTACATACAGTTTACGCATTCTGTTAAATTTGTATATAACAGAGTACAATTGATTAAAGCCCAGCAACATTAAAGGTGCCAGGATAATTAAAGTTAGTTTTGTCTTCATAATTAAAATTTTTGGAAAACGCTATGCGTCATCGTCCATTTGATAGAATGATGGATTGTTTTCATCAGTGCCGTTAAGTATTTCATCTTTAGTAATATATTTTTCTAACATGTACCGGCTGTTGTAGCACTCTTCACAAAGTACATCTTGTTCAGGTATTTCTACACAGCAGTAGTTACATTGATTTGGCATTTTCTTTAAGTTTAGCTCTTCTATAAAGTCTAGCAAAAGTTTCTCTATTAGTACCCATTTTTATACCACCTTGTCCATGAGTAAGTTTTAATTCTTCTTTAATAATAAGGGCAGCATACTGCTTAGCAGTAAAACCCTTTAAGTCTAGTTTGAGAGGGGTGCTTTGATCGGGGGATGACATAAGTAGTTTTCTAAGATAATATCATTAATAGAACTGCAAAAGATTCCATCTCTAACATGTACAGTAGGTAACGGATAAGGTGTTCTTGTAATCTGTTCTTGGGCTTGTTCAATATGATTGAGATAAAGATGAGTGTCGCCTAGGTTACCTATTAGTTGGTCAGGTATCATATTAACCTCATCAGCAATCATAGTTAATAATAAAGCATAAGAAGCGATATTAAAGGGAAGACCTAAGAATGCATCTACTGAACGCTGATTCCACATTAAAGAGATTGCTCTGGTTGGTATGTTAGCTTGAGTTAAAGCTGTATCAATAGTATTTTCTATAGCATCTCCTAAGTTTACTTTCATGAAGGGTACGTCTATTTTATTTTCAAACTTAGAGTTATAATTTTCTACTCTTTCTACTCTACTCAATTCTCTTGTATAAACTTGAAATCCATAATGACAAGGAGGAAGTACCATATCTTCAAGAGCATCTACATTCCAAGCACTAACCATCAGTCTTCTAGAGTCTGGATTGTGTTTAAGATTGTGGATTAGACTTTTAATCTGGTCAATTGAACCTCCTGCTAAGTCTGTTGAAGGCCATTTTCTCCACTGAGCACCATAAATAGGACCTAATTCACCGTATCTAGCAGCAAAGTTAGGGTTAGTCTTGATTTGTTCTGCAAACTCTTCTATAGTGTAAGCGTCTCTATCATTTGGTCTAGCTTCACGATAAGATTTATAAGCATCACCTGTCCAAATATTACATCCGTTATCTAAGAGATACTTAATGTTTGTGTCACCTTTTAAAAACCACAGTAACTCAGTTACTATTGTCTTCCAAGGCATCTTCTTAGTGGTTAAGAGAGGAAATCCCTCACTCATTCTGTGTCTGATAGTGTAGCCAAAGATTGACTTAGTACCTGTTCCTGTTCTATCTGACTTCTCTATTCCGTAATCTAAGATAGATTGAAGTAGGATCTGATATTGTGTATCTATACTGTTCATTTAAGTGAGTTTAGTTTTTCTTCTAAAAAATCATTTATCTTGTAAAGTAATGTAGTAATGCTTTCAACTATTGCTTCTAGTATAAGTATTACAAAACCTATTAATCCAAAGAAGAACATTAAAGACAAAAGAGTTATTCTAAATATAAATAGTTTCATATTATAAATTATTTAAAAGATATATAAAATCTCTTAGCTTATCTCGCTCTTTAAACTTAATAGACTCATAGTTAAGTATGCTAACATACCACCAGTTTTCATCTACAGTATCATCATTTGCATTAGATATTAAACACAGTGGTGTATAATCACTACCAATATTTAATGTATAGTAATAAAAACTATTGTTCTCACCAAACTCCTTCTCAAATCCTAAATTAATTATATCTTGTTCTTTCATATGTTAAAATCTGAGTACCTAAGTCCCCATTGTACATTAACCCACATCATCTCTTTCTCGGCTAATCCTTTATTCATTTTTAGTTCTTTTCTAAGATAAGCGACTCCCCACTTTTTCCATTCTTCTGCTTGTGCAGTAGTCATAGTCCAATCGGTAAACCAATCATCTTTGCGGCCTTTAATGTCCTCAAAGGTAACTTCATGACCTGCAATAATAAACATCTGATTGATGATGTCAATTACTGCTTGTTCTCTTTTTTGTTCTCTTGTTGTTCTTGCCATAATTTTTTTATTTTAATCCCACCATTCCTCAATCCTATCATTCATTATTTTAAATAATAAACGTTTTGCTTTTTTGTGTTTAGCTATTACATTTTTAACTGCTTCAGATGACCTTACACCGGATTTACATAGTTCATCATAGTAATACTCATTTTGGAGCTTATCAATTAATCTAACACAAGTCATCATTAACTCTGCATCTCGTTGAGCATTATTATGAAAACCATTTTCGGCTAAATGTTTAGCTTGTTTCTCTAATTTAAATTTTAGTACCTGAAAGATATAATAGTGGTCCCAGTCTCTGTCTCTCCAAATTACCCAGAACCATTTGTATAAGTTCTTAACTCCGTACTTAATGTATTTGTGTTGGTATTTAAACTCCCATCTAAACCATCTATAGAGTCTCCAGTACCACTCATTATATTCTTCACTCATAACTTAAATAATTCGTAGATGCTATTTCTAGTCCTAAACTTAATGTAATCTTCTCGTTGTTCCAAGATTTCTGTGATAGAAGTTGTTAGCCAAGTAAAACTTATTCGGTGTGGATCTAATATACAAGATAAACCAATTTTGGGTTCTTTATGTAAGTCACTAAACCTACCATTGTATCCCCATTCAATCCATCCCATCTCTCTTCCATAATGTGTCAAACCATCACGTTCACGAACTAGTTTATATTTAGCGTTAGCATTAGGATCACCAAACAGTACCTTACCTACTTCATCATCCATTTTTAGATTACCATTCTCATCTTGAGTTAGGTATATTTTGTCTTGTTTAATCTTGCTCATAGTTTTTCTAGTTCTTGTTTTACTTGTTGATAGTGTTCCTTAGACCCTTCCTCAATTTCACCGTCAATATCACCTCCCCAAGGAGCAATACTTATGATTTTATTAACAGCAACCATAGCACATATCACAGCTTCCTTATACCGGGACTCACAACTGTTAATCCCGGTTTTAAGACTGCCATTATTAGGTAATCTGTAGTAGAAAGATAAAACTAAGTCTTGAGCTTCTGCTTTTGGACCTAGAGGCTCCATTTGTTTGCTTGTAGCTTCCATTTGTTCAGGAGATGCTTCACTAAGTAGCTTTTCAATAAAGGAAGATAAAGATTCTTTAGTCATTGCTCACCTCCTCCGTAGGTATTATTAAAATGTTGTTCAATGGTACTTTTGACATCAATTCCTTCACCCAATAAAGGTCCGTTAAAATACCAATCCTCTGTAAACTTGATTGTTTTTTCCTTCTCCATTTCTTTGGCTTGTTTAATTACTTCATCTGGGATTTGTGCAGTATCACCATATTTTCCGCATTCAATTAAGAACCACTCCACTGCCGTTTGTTTATTGTTTGTCATTGCTCACCTCCTCCGTGTCTTTCGTTATATGCTTTTGCTTCGTCTAAATAAGTTATAATATGCTCAGTATCGTGGTGATTTATTTCTCCCATCTCCCCCGCTTTGAGAACATCTTCCTTGGTGTAACCCCTATTTTTATTCTGCATTTCTTTGGCTTGTTCAAACAATTCTCTTAATCTATAACCTGCTAAACTATTGTTGTTTTGCAAAAATGTTTTATTGATACAGTTGTAATCGACTTCTGTTAATTGCTCAAAAAACCATTCTACTGCCGTTTGTTGTTTATTGTTTGTCATTTTGTTTTTTTATTCTTCTGTTAAGTCTCTTAAAAATGCAGAATTTTGGGCGCAATCTGCCCCGATTGCAAACAATATATTATCATACTTATCAACGATAATAC
>Ga0208784_1000265_pt1 | contig 26791 bp, 40 predicted proteins | sample DEB19_08_DNA_FD_184531 | JGI IMG/M metagenome (GOLD analysis project Ga0208784, IMG submission 184531) | Aqueous microbial communities from the Delaware River and Bay under freshwater to marine salinity gradient to study organic matter... | ecosystem: Environmental > Aquatic > Marine > Coastal ... | reverse complement strand
TATTCAAGGTACAGGAACTCAAGGTACTCAAGGTTCTCAAGGTATCCAGGGTATTCAAGGTACAGGAACTCAAGGTACTCAAGGTTCTCAAGGTATCCAGGGTATTCAAGGTACAGGAACTCAAGGTACTCAAGGTTCTCAAGGTATCCAGGGTATTCAAGGTACAGGAACTCAAGGTTCTCAAGGTATCCAGGGTGTCCAAGGACAACAGGGAATTCAGGGTATTCAAGGTATTCAAGGAACTGCAATTCAAGGCACACAAGGAGTTCAAGGATCTACAGGTACTCAAGGTCAACAGGGTATTCAAGGTATTCAGGGTACTGCTATCCAAGGAGCTACAGGTACTCAAGGAAACCAAGGAATTCAAGGAATTCAGGGTATTCAAGGAACTGCAATACAAGGTACTCAAGGTTCTCAGGGTGTTCAAGGAGTTCAGGGACAACAAGGTATTCAAGGAACTGCTATCCAAGGTGCCACAGGTACTCAAGGTCAGCAAGGAATTCAAGGTATTCAAGGTACTGCAATACAAGGTACACAAGGTGCTACTGGAACTCAAGGAAACCAAGGAATTCAAGGTATCCAAGGAACTGCTATTCAAGGTGCCCAAGGTGCTCAAGGAGTTCAGGGACAACAAGGCATTCAAGGTATTCAAGGTATTCAGGGTACTGCTATCCAAGGAGCTACAGGTACTCAAGGAAACCAAGGAATTCAAGGAATTCAGGGTACTGCAATTCAAGGTACACAAGGAACTCAAGGAAACCAAGGAATTCAAGGTATTCAAGGTACTGCAATTCAAGGTACACAAGGAGTTCAAGGAGTTCAAGGAGTTCAGGGACAACAAGGCATTCAAGGTATTCAAGGAACTGCAATACAAGGTACACAAGGAACTCAAGGAGTTCAAGGAATTCAGGGTATTCAAGGAGCCGCCATCCAAGGAACCACAGGTTCATCTGTTACAATCATAGATTCTATACCATCAAAAACATCTGGTATTGGTTCTACTACTTTACTTTCTGGAGGTGATACTGGATTTCCTTGGTATCCGCCATCATCTGGAGATGGTGTAATTGCACAAGATACAGGAAATCTATGGGTTTTTGATGGAACTATTTGGAATGATGTTGGTCAAATAGTTGGTCCTCAAGGAATTCAAGGTATTCAAGGTATTCAAGGTACTGCAATTCAAGGCACTCAAGGTTCTCAGGGTGTTCAAGGTCAACAAGGTATCCAAGGCATTCAGGGTACTGCTATCCAAGGAACTCAAGGTACACAGGGAATTCAAGGTATTCAAGGTATTCAGGGAACTGCAATTCAAGGTACTCAAGGTTCTCAGGGTGTTCAAGGTCAACAAGGTATCCAAGGTGTTCAAGGTTCCCAAGGTATTCAGGGAAGACAAGGTACTCAAGGTGCTACAGGTACTCAAGGACAACAGGGAATTCAAGGTATTCAGGGTACAGCAATTCAAGGTACTCAAGGTTCTCAGGGTGTTCAGGGGCAGCAGGGAATCCAGGGAACTCAAGGTACTCAAGGTTCTCAGGGTGTTCAAGGACAACAGGGAATTCAAGGAATTCAGGGTATCCAAGGTACTGCAATCCAAGGAACTCAAGGAGTTCAGGGACAACAAGGTGTTCAAGGAATTCAGGGTACTGCTATCCAAGGCACACAAGGAACTCAAGGAGTTCAAGGTGTTCAAGGTCAACAAGGTGTCCAAGGCATTCAGGGTACTGCAATTCAAGGTACTCAAGGTGCCACAGGTACTCAAGGACAACAGGGTATTCAAGGTATTCAAGGAACTGCTATTCAAGGTATTCAAGGTATTCAGGGAAGACAAGGAATTCAGGGTATTCAGGGTACTGCAATTCAAGGTACTCAAGGTACTACAGGCACTCAAGGACAGCAGGGTATTCAAGGTGTTCAAGGTATCCAAGGTACTGCAATTCAAGGTGCTCAGGGTGTACAAGGTTCTCAAGGTGCCACCGGAACTCAAGGTCAACAAGGTATCCAAGGCATTCAGGGTACTGCTATCCAAGGAACTCAGGGAGCTACAGGTACTCAAGGAAACCAAGGAATTCAAGGAATTCAAGGAACTGCAATTCAAGGTGCTACGGGTACTCAAGGACAACAGGGTATTCAAGGTATTCAAGGTACTGCAATTCAAGGTGCTACAGGTACTCAAGGACAACAGGGTATTCAAGGTATTCAAGGAACTGCAATTCAAGGTATCCAAGGTATCCAAGGTATTACAGGTTCTCAAGGTGTTCAGGGAAGACAGGGAACTCAAGGTGCTACAGGTACTCAAGGTCAACAGGGCATTCAAGGAACCCAAGGTGCTACAGGTGCTCAAGGTCAACAAGGTATTCAAGGAATTACTGGACCTTCTAACACCATCAACGCCACTGATGATACTACTACCGCAACATTATATCCTGTTATGGTTGGAGCAACAGGTTCCAACCAAACCGCAAAAGCAAGAAGTACTGCAACAGCATTCCAGTTTAATGCAAGTACTAACGTCTTAAGTGTTGCTAATATTTTTGCAAATACTGCTACAGCAACAGGAACAGCATCACAACCGCTTCAAGTATCTGGTGGTGCTTATATTAGTGGTAATCTTGGAATTGGTGCTACAAATCCAGGCGCAAGTGGATATAAATTACAAGTTGATGGTAGCATTGCTTTAACAGCATCTAATCAATATTTTTATACAAATGGTATTGTAAAATTAGATCAAAATGCACCATTACAAACTTATGTTGCATATAATAATATAGATCCAACAATTACTTGGTATGGTGGACTTGGTTCCAATTTAACTTATAATACTAGTTTATTATCACTCTATCCAGGAACAACAAATGGATTAGATTTAGGTCTATCATCAAATCTTTGGAGATATTTTTATACAAATAATGCTTTTATTGGTAGTGGAACATCAACAGGAACAGCATCACAACCACTTCAAGTAACTGGCGGTGCTTATGTAAGTGGTAATCTTGGAGTTGGTAATACAAATCCATCATCAAAATTAACTGTTTCTGGAAATTCATCTCTTACTGGAATTGCAACATTTTATTATGATCCATTTGGATTTATTGAGATTAATCCTACAGATGGAAATGGAAATACTGCAACAATTCGTCAAGGCACTAATAGTCCAAGAAATGGTGGAAATTTAAAAATTCGTGTTGATTCTAGTATTCAGGGTGGTGATTTTATTGTTGCAACTGGTGGAGATAATGAAAGATTAAGAGTTTTAAGTGGTGGTAATGTTGGTATAGGAACCACAAATCCATCATCAAAACTCACAGTTCAAGGTGATGTTTCTATTGCTTCAACTGTAGGTATTGGAACCAGAATTGATATTGTACCTTATGATACTCTTAACTCTGGAACTCTTTCTTTTGAAGGTTCTGCTGGTCAACTCTTTAGTATTACAAACAATCTAACATCTGGAAGTATCTTCAGTGTAAATGATGTTTCTGGTATTCCAAGTATTGATGTTGATGCAAATGGAACAATTGCACTTGGTCCTTATGGTGGAAATATTGGACTTGGAACCACAAATGCAACATCAAAACTCACTGTTCAAGGTGATGTAAGAGTTTCTGGTACATCTACTTTTGTTGGACTTATAGAACTTGATAGTTCACTGAGAGACATTTATGGGAATGTAGGTGTAGCTGGTTCCATTTTAGTTTCTACAGGTGCTGGTGTTTCTTGGACTACACCTTTTGCTGCAGGTATTCAAGGAATTCAGGGTGTTCAGGGTGTTCAAGGAAGACAGGGTACTCAAGGTGCTCAAGGTGTTCAGGGTTCTCAAGGTCTTCAAGGTACTGCAATTCAGGGAACTCAAGGAGCTACAGGTACTCAAGGACAACAGGGTATTCAGGGTATTCAAGGTACTGCTATTCAAGGTACACAAGGTGCTACTGGAACTCAAGGTCAGCAAGGTATTCAGGGTATTCAAGGCACCGCAATTCAAGGTATTCAAGGTATTCAAGGTATTACAGGTTCTCAAGGTGTTCAAGGAAGACAGGGTACTCAAGGTGCTCAGGGTATTCAAGGTGCTCAAGGTGCCACCGGAACTCAAGGTCAACAAGGTATTCAAGGAACTAATGCGAATGTTCAGGGTACTCAAGGTGCTCAAGGTGTCCAAGGTACTCAAGGAGCAACAGGAACTCAAGGTACTCAAGGTGTTCAAGGCACTCAAGGTGCTACAGGTACTCAAGGTCAACAAGGTATTCAAGGTACTGCAATTCAAGGTATTCAAGGTATTACAGGTTCTCAAGGTGTTCAAGGAAGACAGGGTACTCAAGGTGCTCAAGGTGTCCAAGGTACTCAAGGAGCTACAGGAACTCAAGGTCAACAAGGTATTCAAGGAACTAATGCGAATGTTCAGGGTACTCAAGGTGCTCAAGGTGTCCAAGGTACTCAAGGAGCAACAGGAACTCAAGGTACTCAAGGTGCCACAGGTACTCAAGGTCAGCAAGGAATTCAAGGTATTCAAGGAACTGCTATTCAAGGTACACAAGGTGCTACAGGTACTCAAGGTCAACAAGGTATTCAAGGTATTACAGGTTCTCAAGGTGTTCAGGGAAGACAGGGTACTCAAGGTGCTCAGGGTGTTCAAGGCACTCAAGGTGCTACAGGTACTCAAGGACAACAAGGTATTCAGGGATCAACTGGTCCTGGAACAACAATCAGTGCTGCTGATGATACTTCAGCAACAACTCATTATCCAGTATTTGTTGCAGGAACTGGAGCACAAACGGCAAGAGTTAGAACAACTGCAACTGCATTCAGTTTTGTTCCAAGTACTGGAAATCTAACAATTGGAGGGGATCTTTCAGTTGTAGGTGGAGATGTAACAACTACAGCAACAACTGCTTCTATATTTGATGCAACAGCAACTACAGTTAATGCCTTTGGTGCTGCTACAACATTAAACCTTGCAACTTCTGGAACTAATCCAAACATCAATATTGCAACTACCGATAGTACTGGTACTACTACTATAGGAAATAATATGAATGTTAGAGGAAGGCTTCAAACTTCTTCTAATACTTCTTCAGCATCTTGGACCACTACAGGTATTTCATTTGATTCTGCTGCTGCTACATTTACGAATACTAGTGGTGCAGGAACTTATACACCTCAAGTTGCTAATAGTTTTAATACTCCAACATTTGCTTCTACGAATGCGGTTACAGTTACTGATGCTGCTAATGTTTATATTAGCAATTCACCAGCAGCATCAACAAATACTACAATAACAGATGCTTGGTCACTATTAGTTGATGCTGGACGTAGTAGATTTGATGAAGGAATATCTCTTGTAGGTGGAGTGAGTGCTATTAGAGGTCCAATTCTTACTGGTATTATATCCAATGGTGGTTCTGGATATACCGATGGAACATATACTCTTGTTCCATTAACGGGTGGAAGAGGAACACTTGCTTATGCGACAATTTCAGTTGCTGCAGGTATAGTAACTACTGTTACCATAACCAGAGAAGGTAGATATTATCAGGCATCTGATGTATTAAGTGCGACTTCTGCTTCACCATTTAGCACTACTGGATCTGGATTTGCTTGGACAGTATCAACTGTAAGAACAGTAGATCTTCAAATTTATAATAACCCCGCAAGAATAAGATTAGGAAGTTCAAATAATATAGTTTCTGCGGGAACAGAATTAGGATCGATATTATTTGGTTGCAGTGATGTTAGTGCTGGTGGTGGTGGAGATAAAGTTAGAATAATTGCTGCTGCTGAAGGTACTTCTGGTGGCGGTCAGTTGCAAATTTGGACTTCTGCTAACGGCGGAGAACCTACACTTGGATTTGCATTTGGTGGAAGTAATGACTTTAGATTGTATAATACTGCAGGAACTTTCTACCATACATTCTCAAATAATCCATCTGCAAATAGAACTATTACTTTACCAGATGCAAACATTGGATTTGCAAGTGCATTTACAACATCTGGTGTATTTCCACTTACACTAACAGTTACTGCATCCACTAACGTCACTTTACCGACCACAGGAACATTAGCGACATTAGGTGGGGCAGAAACTTTCAGTGGCGTTAAAACTTTTACAGCAATTCCAGCGTTCAATGGAGGAACTAGTGGATCTACGGCACCATTTACTGTAGATAGTACATTCTTGGTAACTAACCTAAACGCTGATTTACTTGATGGAGAAAATTTAGTTGATAATGCTGCTACTGGAAATAGTGTTGTTGGTAGAGACACCAATGGTGCTATAATTATTGGAGCAGGAACTACAGCAGCACCTGGTCTTCAATTTGGTTCTGCATCTAATGGACTTCATGCGGGAGTTACTAATACAATTGATATTGTAACTAGTGGAACTACAAGTTTTAGAGTTGATTCTGACCAAGCACTTGTATCAACAGGAACTACAGCAATTCCGGGTTTAGCATTTATTAGTGATACTGATACTGGATTTGTAAACTCAGCAGCAAATCAAATAGAAATCGTATGTGGTGGTACTGAAGAGTTTGTAATTAATCAAACTAATGCTACTTTTGCTGGTACAGTTAATGCTCCCGATTTTAACTCAACTTCTGATATTAAATTTAAAACAAACATTGAGATTATTGATGATTCATTAGAAAAAGTTCTCCAAATGAGAGGAGTGAAATTTAATAGGACTGACTTAAATGGAAAGAGGCAGATAGGAGTTATTGCTCAGGAAGTTGAAGCAATATTCCCAGAACTTGTATCAGAAAATAATGGTACTAAATCAGTTGCTTATGGAAACATTACTGCTATTCTTATTGAAGCAATCAAAGAACAGCAGAGACAAATAGAGGATTTACGTGCTAAAATAGATAAAATAAATATCTAAAGATTGTTATTCTTATATGAATTTTGTAAAACTTGCATTAGAGAATGGTGGTTCAATTCATCCATTAATTATTCCCGCTGAACACACAAACGGAACTGGTCTTATGAATCCTTCCGTTTTTATTCACAACGGTAAAGTTTGTTTAATTCTTAGGCACGTAAACTATACTTTTTATCACTCTGAAAAGAAACTATTTCAACATTACTGGGGACCACTTACATATGTTCACCCAGAAAATGATATGCACTTGAGGACAACAAATTATTATTGTGAACTTGATGAAAATTATAAGATTGTAAGATACGATAAAATAGATACATCAGAATTTGATAATTATGAACCTTTATGGGATTTTGTTGGATTAGAAGATGCTCGTCTATTTTCTTGGAATGGCAAATTGTATACTTCTGGTGTTCGTAGGGATCTTGATACCAAAGGAACTGGTAGAATGGAACTCTGTGAAATTGAAGTTACTGATGATGGAGTAAAAGAAGTTTCAAGATTTAGAATTCCACCCCCTAAGGATCCAAATTCTTATTGTGAAAAGAACTGGATGCCTATTTTGGATATTCCATATCATTACGTTAAATGGAGCAATCCAACAGAAGTTGTAAAAGTAGATCCAGAAAAACAAACCTCAGAGACAGTATCTCTTTCAAATTCAATTCCTCTACCAAGAGATTTGAGAGGAGGTTCTCAAGTTCTTGAAGCTGGTGATTATTATTTTGCTTGCACTCACGAAGTTGACTTGTTCAATAGTGAAGTGGGTAGAAAAGATGCTGTTTATAAACATCGCTTTATTGTTTGGGATAAGAACTTTAATCCAGCTTTTCATTCAAAAGATTTTAATTTTATGGGCGGTGATGTTGAGTTCTGCATTGGAATGGCAAAACAAGGCGATTATTTCTTAATGTCATTCGGTTTCCAAGATAATGCCGCATATTTGCTTAAAGTTCCTGAGAAAGTGATTGAGGATTTTATTAATGAGAGTCGTTGATTGTTTTCCATATTTTAATGAAAAAGAATTATTAGAACTTAGAATTAATTTACTTTACGATAAAGTAGATAAGTTCATTATCTGTGATGCAAATAAAACTCATAAAGGAGATCCAAAACCTTTTACTTGCATAGACACACTAAAAGAACTTGAATTGTGGACCGATAAAATTACAGTTGTTCAAGTTAATCTACCAAGTGTTGAAGAAGAACCAGATGCTTGGGTAAGAGAAAGGGTCCAAAGAAATGTAGCCTCTGAGTTTATTGGTGACGATGACATTCTTATTGTTGGAGATTGTGACGAAATTATCAATCCAAACTTTATAGAATATTACGTGAATATTGCAAAACAATTTCCCAACAATATTTTAAGAATTCCTCTTGCATTTTTAAGTGGAAGAGCAGATTTAAGAGTTTATAATACAAATAATGAACCAGTTCCCTGGAAAGCACCTTTTTTGTGTATGAAGAATCATCTTTTAAAATACACTCTTTCCGACATCAGAGAATCTTATGCATTATGTAAAAATGATGTGGAGTATTCTGATATATTTGCTGTAGATGATGGAGAAATAAAAGATGCTGGATGGCACTTTACTTGGATGGGAGACAAAAGTAGATTGGAAATAAAAAACGAAATTTTTCTACATAAAGACCTATTCTCTCTTCAGGAAAATTATGTTGCTAAAGAAAATTCAACAGATTGTTTAGGAAGAAAAGATCATATTCTCAAAAAATATCCAATTGAATTATTACCTTCCAAAATATTTGAGTTGCAAAGAGTTAAAAATTTTTTGTTACCAAAGAGTGAAAATGAAAATAGAATTTTATACAAAAATATTTCACACGTAAATACAAATCATAAATCTGCATTTGATTATCTTAATTCTAAATTTTCTTTACAAGAGAATAAGCATAGGGTGATTGATATTGGTGCAGGAGAAAATCCTTGGGCAATAGATTGGATAACTCACGTTGCGGATAAATTTATAGATCCAAATAATTATAAAAAATTTGACAATAAAAACATTGAGGTTTTTAGCGTAGATATTAATGATCCAAGAGAATGGGATCTTATATTAAAGGATGTTGAAAAAAATGGAAAATTTGACTTTGTAATCTGTAGTCATACTCTTGAAGATATTAATAATCCAAAAATAGTATGCGAAATGTTAAACAAAATTGGAAAATCTGGTTATATCAGTATGCCCTCAAAGTACGCAGAAATGGTTGTATTTGAATATAAATCAAACTGTGGACTTCCATATCGTGGATATCATCATCACAGGTGGATATATCAACTGAAGAATGATGTATTAATTGGTTTTCCGAAAATGAATTTTCACGACTATATTGAATTTAATTTTGATAATGAAAAAGGATATGCATCGGAAATAGCATTTTTGTGGGAAAATGGTTTTGATTATGAATTTTTGGACCCACAAGAAATGCTTGATAATAGAACTGGTCCAAATAGAATATTTGAACTCTTTGAAGATGATGATTTAGTTTTATGAGTAAAAAGTTTTCTTTTAGTAAAAAATATAAGATTTATATTAGACCATATTATGGATATGGTGATTGGTTAAGTATTAATGGAATGGTTAGGTTTCTAACAACCAAATACAACAAAGTTAATTTGGTTGTTGATAGTGGTGATATAAATTTTGTTAAGAATTTGTATAAAGATGACTTATCAATAGATGTGATGTATTATTGTGATATTTCTGAATCTGAATTTTTTTCTAATGATTATCTAAATTTACAAGTATGGAATCAAAATAAAGAGAATCAAAATAACTTTTTTAATAGATTCAATCGTTTGGGAGATTTTTTGAAATTCAATACTCCAAATATAAAGGATGAATGCTATAAAAGAATTGAATTTCCTCATAATTTTCGTGAAGAGTGTAAAGATGTTTTAGAAAACAATGCTTCTGCTTTTTATGTTGCAGCAGGAATTCCTAAAAATTGCAGATTAGATAATTTTTATTATGAAAGAGATCATAAAAGTGAAGATGAGTTTTTTGAAAAATTAAATTTACCAAAAGATTATGTTGTTATTTGTGACTATGGATTAAATTTAATCAATAGGGATTATATTAAACATAAAGATAGTTACCTTATTAATATTAATAATATTTCAGAGAAGTACTTTGATATTATTAAAGTTATTGAAAATGCAAAAGAAGTTCATCTGATAGAAAACTCTGTTGCTTTGCTTGTTTATCATCTTCAGTATAAAAATCTGATGAAAAGTATACCAATAAATATGCATACATACGCAAGAAAAGAAAACGTAAGGACTTGCACATCAAAACAAAATTCTAATGTATATCTTGATATGTTTATGTTTCCTTCACTTGACAACTGGAATTTTGTCTATTCCACATAAAACGTGTTAAAATTAATTATAAAATAAATCTGATATGAAAAGAACCGACATCATTAATAGAATCATCAAAAAAATAGGTGCTAAGAAATATCTTGAGATTGGCACCTATAACGGAGAAAATCTTAAAAATGTTAAATGTGATTATAAGGTTGGAGTAGATCCTAACTCAGAATTCTCAGTTACCTATAGGATGACATCAGATGAATTCTTTGTTCAAAATAAAGAAACTTTTGATGTTATTTTTATAGATGGTCTTCATCACGCCGATCAAGTTCATAAGGATATAATCAATTCATTAGACGTTTTAAATGAAGATGGTTATATTGTATGCCACGACTTAAATCCAATATCAGAAAAACATCAGATTATTCCCTTTGCTGGGGGAGAATGGAATGGTGATTGTTGGAAAGCATTTGTGAATCTGAGAAAAGAAAGAAGTGATCTGGAAATGTATACAGTTGATACAGATCAAGGATGTGGAATAATTACAAGAGGGTCTCAAAAACTATTGGAAATAAAAAATGATTTAACATATAGTGAGTTTGATGTTAATAGAAAAGAATGGTTAAACTTAATTTCTCCTGAACAATTTATGCTGAAATTTAATGTAGAGGAAGATTCAGAAATTTCTCAACTAATCCTTGATTATGCTCTTGACTCAGAGAATCCTGAAACTAATTTCTCTTTGGGTTTGCATTATGACGAAATTGGTCAAACTGCATCAGCTTTATCTTATTATTTGAGATGTGCAGAAAGAACTGATGATGATTTGGTGAAGTATGAGTGTCTTATTCGTGGTTCAATGTGCTTTGATAAGCAGGGAACTCGCAACTTTACCGTAAAAGGAATGCTTCAGCACGCTATTGCTGTCTTACCAAAGAGACCTGAAGCATATTATCTTCTTTCCAGATTCTATGAAAGAGAGGAACGTGATGGGCATTGGATTGATGCATATATGATTGCTTCTATTGGCGAAAAAGTATGTGTTTTTGATCGCCCTTCACTTCGCACTAATGTTGATTATCCTGGAGATTATGCAATCCTATATCAAAAGGCAGTTGTAAGTTGGTGGTGTGGTCTTTGTGATGAAAGTAGAGATTTGTTTAGAGATCTTTATGAAAATTATGAATTGGATGAATATTATAAAAAATCAGTTTTTGAAAATCTAACCAAATTAAATGGATTTAAGCAGGAAGAACCATTTGCTATTTTTAGTAAGGATAAATTTGATTCTTTAAAAATTAAATTTCCGGGATCTGAAAACATAGAGAGAAATTATTCGGAAGCATATCAAGATATGTTTGTTCTCACTATGCTTAATGGTAAGAAAGAAGGAACTTACCTTGAAATAGGTGCCGGGAATGCTTTCTATGGAAACAATACTGCTCTTCTAGAAAAAGATTTTGGATGGAAAGGAGTTGCTCTTGATATCTGCGAAGAATTTGTAAATGCACATAACGCAGAAAGAAAGAATCCTTGTCTTCTAAAGAATGCTCTTTCTACTAATTATGAAATGTTGTTGTCTGGGATGGATTTTCCAAATAACATAGATTACCTGCAGTTGGATTGTGATCCACCCGAAGCAACTTATAAAATTCTTTTGAATATTCCGTTTGAAAAGTATAAGTTCGCAGTGATTACTTACGAGCACGATTACTATTGTGATGAATCAAAATCATTCCAAGAAAAATCTAGAAAATATCTAGAAAGTTATGGTTATGTCAGAGTTGTCAATAACATTTCACCTGACAATTTTAGACCATATGAAGATTGGTGGGTTCACCCCGATTTAGTTGACTCAAGTATGATAAGCAATATGATGTGCATTAGTGATGAAACTAAAAAGGCAGAGGATTATATTCTATTTTCAAATTCCGAAGAACCAAAAGAAAAGGAATTTGATTGGGGATTGATTGAAAAGAATGCTTGGTTTAGAAAAACTCTAGAAAAAGAAATTTTTATAGATGATATCTACCAAAAGTTTTTTGGTGTGGATAATGGAGATGTTGTATTTGACGTTGGTGCAAGCATAGGACCATTTACTTATAGCATTCTAAATAAAAATCCAAGTAAGGTATATTGCTTTGAACCTCACGAAGATCTATACAAAACCTTAGTTAAGAATGTAAGTTCTGAGAATGTTGTATGTGTCAACAAGTCAGTCGGTTCTAGTGATGATGGATACACAACTAAAGGACTTTTCAATGAAGATATTGTAGAGTGTTTTAGTGATCTAAATGAAAAAACTGTACCATCAACAAAGTTTTCAACTTTTATAAGAGAAAATAATATTGAAAAAATAGATTTTCTTAAGTCGGATTGTGAAGGTGGAGAATATGAAATCTTTAATGAAGAAAATTTTGAATGGATTAAAAATAATGTGAAAAAAATTGCTGGAGAATGGCATCTTGTCACTGAAGAACAAAAAGTTCTGTTTAGAAAATTTAGAGATACTTATCTAAAAGAAATGCCAAATCACCAGGTATTTTCAATTGATGATATAGATATTAAACATAGCCTATGGAGTGATTGGTTTATAGATTATTATGGTCTGATTACTCTCTATATTGATAATTCTAATTGATTTTCAGTAGTTAATCTTTATTCATTGGATAGGAAATAAAATGCAAGATTGGTACATTCCTCCAGAAAAAACTAAACTTCCTAAATGGAAATATTCTAATTCTCCAACTTTAGAAATTACAACATCTATTCCAAGAAATGGGTGTGTTGTTGATTGTGTTTTTTGTCCACAAAGAACACTCCAAAGAAAATATCAGGGAGAAAGATTTTTATCTCTGGACAACTTCAAAAAGATAATTGATAAAGTTCCAGAAGAAATTCGTATTACTTTTGCTGGTTTTACAGAACCTTGGCTGAATAAACATTGTACGGATATGGTTCTGTATGCTCACGAAAAGGGTCATCCAATTTCAGTTTTTACTACTGGAATTGGAATGAGAATAGAAGATTTTGAGAGGATACGTCATATTAAATTTGCACCAAATCCAAATGGTGGTTTCATCTTGCATATTCCAGATCAAGAAAAAAGAGCAAAACATCCAATTACACCGAAGTATATTGAATTAATAAGGCACATTCAAGTTTCTCATTTTGAAGAGCGTGCAATTCACAATTATAGTTGGATGTGTATGGGTACTCCTCACGAAAGTATAGTTGATGTTATCTCAACTGCTGAAGTTCCTGATATGTGGTCAAGAGCTGGTAATTTGTTAGGTGAAGCTATTTTAAAACCAGAGTTGATCAATCTTAAAGATCATTTTAAGGCAATATATCACGGTGAGCAGGATATGACTTGCCGCTGTGAGGAAAGGTTATATCATAATGTAATGCTACCAAATGGAGATGTTTCTCTATGCTGTATGGATTATAACCTTGATCACATTCTTGGAAATCTTTTAGAGCAAGAATATGAAGATGTGATTCCTGAACCATATTCTTGCTTCAAACTTTGCAGATTCTGTGAAAATGGAATTAGTCCCAACGATCAACTAATTATAAATGAAAAGGAGAGTTTTAATTTATGAGTATTCCTGTAATTGGCACTGCTGTAGTAAGTAATCCATATTGGGTCAGTCGTTTATTGATGAGTATTGATTATCCTGTAGATAATTTTGTAATCATTAATAATAATGGAAGAGGTCAGATTGATGAAGAATTAAATAGATTGACTAAAATTACTCACAAATATGTAAAAAATATCAAAGTTGCTCATCTTCCAGCAAATATAGGTGTTGCGAGTGCTTGGAATTTGATCATTAAATCGTATTTGATGTCTCCTTATTGGATCATAGTAAATGATGATGTTGCTTTTGGATCTGGATTCCTAGAAGAAATGGTTACTGCTGCAGAAAGCGATCCAGAAGTTGGAATCATTCACGGAAACGAAGGTGATTATGGTGTTGGTAGTTGGGATTTGTTTTTAATTAGAGATATTATAATTAAAGAATTTGGTCTATTTGATGAAAATCTTTATCCAGCATATTGTGAAGATGCTGATTATATTATGAGATTTGCATATAGACCTATTAAGAAGATAATGTCTCTGAATTCAAATTATTATCACGGAAATGGTAATAAAGATGAATACTATGTTACGGGAAGTCAAACTAAAAAAAGTGAACCTCAGATAGAGCAAAAACTAGAACTGTCAAATCAATTAAATATAGAATATCTAACACAAAAATGGGGTCCTGGGTGGAGAATGTGCAATCCAGAAAATCTTCCATTCAAACAAAAAGAACATTCAATTTCTGAAACAACTTTTGATTTAGAGTTTGTTAGAAAAAAATATATGGGATTTTAATTTATGAATAATCTAGTAGGATTTCCAACAGTAAATTGCATAACACTTCAGAATTCTGATCAGAGGCAGAATTTTTTACTTGAGCAATTTAAAAAATATGATTTAAATTACAAATTTTGCTATGCTTATGATGCAATTAATAATGATCTAAATGACATTGCGAATGTAACCAGTCCATATCTCTATCAAATGAATGATGGAGAAATTTGTGCTGTCATTTCACATCTTAAGGCAATATTTGATTGGTATCATACTACCGATGAAGAATACGGTTTTTTCTGTGAAGATGATGTTTTACTTTCTCTAAATGAGAACTGGACTTTTACTTGGAATGATTTTGTCAAAAATCTTCCCGAAGAGTGGGGAGCAATTCAACTTTCTCTAATCAGATATTCTCAATTTGAGAAGGAAGAAGATATAAACCATCATATGAAATTCAATCAGTATGTATGGGATAATTGGTCTGCCTGTGCATACCTTATTTCAAGAGATTATGCACAGAAATTAATTGAATATCATTCGAGGGGAGAAAATACTTATGATTTAAATCTTCCATATTTTCCACAAACTACTCCTTATATTGAGAATGTTTTGTATAATGCAGACAATAAGGAAAGTGCATACACAATGCCACTCTTCGTTGAAAATACTAGTTTTGAATCATATTTTTATCCAAAATTTCTTCAAACCGAAACCAAACAGGATCAAAACCATTGCTCAGAACTTGTAGAAAATTGGTGGAAAGCAAATGGTAAGGATAAATCTCTAGAATGGTTTTTTTCTAAAAGTCAAATAAAAATCTCCGATCCTGAAGAGGAAATAAGATTAACATTAAAAGTCAATCCCGAATATAAAAAAGATAAAAGAATTTTTATAGTTGATAATTTTTACGAAAATCCAGATGCAGTTCGTGAATTTGCATTAAATCAAGAGTATTTTGATGATCCTGGATATGTTGGTAGAAGAACAAGGAGACAGTATCTTCCCCCAGGTATCAAAGAAGCATTTGAAGAAATAATGAATCATAAAATTACAAGGTGGGAAGATCATGGGATGAATGGAAGATTCCAGCATAACTGGGCTGGAGAAAGCCTTGTTTATCATTGCGATGATCAAACTTGGGCTGCTATCATCTACCTAACTCCTGATGCTCCTCCAGAATGTGGTACATCTACTTGGAGACATAAGAAAACCAAGATACACCATAATACTCAAATTGATTGGGCAAATGGTAGGGGAATAGATGTTTTTAACCAACGAACATTTGTTGATAGAACACCTTATGAACCCGTAGATGTTTGTGGAAACATTTACAATCGTCTTGTTATTTTTAGTGGAGGTTGTATTCACTCCGCATCCGAATATTTTGGAGATTGCCTAGAGAATTGCAGGTTATGGCATATGTTCTTCTTTGACTGATGGACACTTCAGAAACCGTCCACTGATGCCCCGCAGAGACCCTGTGGGGTTTTATAGTAGGTACATACCGATCAAAACCAATGAGGTTCTCCAATCTAGACCGTCTGCTTTTCGTTGGATCCTTTGTATGGTTTGCACACTGGGCAACAAAAGTTTCTGAAGCAATCTTTAATGCTGTATTTTGATGTTATCACTCTATACAAGCGGTTCTAAGTACTCTAGGAGACGCTGTGAGGGGGTTGTAGAGTGGTTCTTTTCCCAGTACCTTCCCAGACATAAGATTGAGGTTGAGGTGCTTCACAGAGGTCTCTTAAGAGAAGGTGTGTATGGTTGGTGTACTGTGACTGACTGTACTTGGAGACCTAGAAGTTTCCTGATTGAAATACACAATCGTCTCAGTCCAGAAGATTACATCAAAACTCTTCTTCACGAACTACAACACGTTCTTCAACACGTTCGTGGTGACTTGAGGGATAAGAGAGGTATTCGTTGCTGGAAGGGTATTGATTGCTCTGAACTGGACTATGAAGACCAACCGTGGGAACTTGAAGCTCACTCTATGGAATCAGTGCTCTATGAAGAGTACTTGACATCACTCTGAAAACTCTGTACAATGACCTTTGTGGAGGTTGAAAAAACTATGATCTCAATGAAAGCTCCTAAAATCAAAAAGAAATTCGTGAATGTAATTCCTAAAAGTTCGAAAGCTAAGAATCGCTTTGTGAATCAGATGGATTCTCTACACGCAATGGAAGTAGAACAAGAAACTGATACAGAATTTTTTGTTGTATCAATCAATCGTAGGTACTGCTTTTGGATTAACAAAGAAGGTAATGAACATTGGGAAATACTAACTAAATAAAAATGCCTTAACTGACCGCAATCTTTAAGGTTGGAGGAGAGTTTTCTCCTCCATTATAATATAAATATTAGTGCGGTCAGTTTAAGAGTAGATGAAAGAGTATTATACTTACGCTTATTTGCGTGAAGACGGAACTCCCTACTATATTGGGAAAGGAAAAGGCGGAAGAGTTTATGTAAAAAATAGAACAACAAAACCACCAATAGATAAAAATAAAATAATTTTTCTTAAGAAAAATTTAACCGAAGAAGAAGCATTAAAACACGAAAAGTATATGATTTTTATTTTTGGTAGAAAAGATTTAGGAACTGGTATTCTAAGAAATCGTTGTGATGGAGGACAAGGAACTTTTCGTCGTGTTATTACTGATGAAGAAAGGGAAAAAATGCGACAGAGGGAAGTTGGAAATAAAAGATGTTTAGGTAGAGTTTTGAGTGATGAAACTAAAGAAAAAATAAGTAAAGCAAAAAAAGGTAAAAAGTTGAATGAAAAACAAAAAGAAACTCTAAAAAATAGAAAACCTAAACCTCTAAAAGATAATCCATCTCCACACACACTTTATATGAGAGAGTGGAGAGAAAAAAACAGAGAAAAATGTAGACAGTACTTACTTAAGCATTTGCAAAAAAAGGAGATGATGTAAAATGATTGGATTGATTGCTGGACTGACTTGCGGTATTACAACTTTTTACGGATTGGGGGATGGTTTCCACGGTCAAACAACCGCTAATGGGGAAAGGTTTAATGCTTATCGTTGGACTGCAGCTCATCCTTATCTGCCTATGGGTAGCAAAATCAGGGTGACGAATCAAAGGAATGGTAAACAAGTTATTGTTCGTGTGAATGATCGTGGACCTTATAGTCACGCTGATCTTGATTTGTCTTATGCTGCATTTGCTCATATTGAATCAGCATCTAAAGGAAATGCTACCGTGTGTTGGAGAGTCGTAGGATGACGAAACCATCAAAACCTTTGATTTTTCTGTTCGTATCATTAGTTCTTTTTGATTTGGTATTGATTGGTGCTATCTTGATGCACGGAAAAGCAAACTTTGTTGAACTCTTTAAACATCTTTCCTGATATGAAAAAACTTCTTGCTCTTGCTGTTCTTCTTTGTGCTTCTCCTGTCTTTGCACAAAGTCGTCCATTCACTTATGAAACTCCTTGTGCTCTTGAAAGTAAGGATGAGTTTCAAATGGATACTTGTAAAGTTGTAGAAACCCGTGAGAGTACTGGAGCACTTCGCAGTCGTAATATTTTTTCTAATAAGTTTGGATTGACGATTAAAATGCGATGGAATGGAGAAAAGTTTATTCAGACAGATAGTCATAATAAGTTTGATTATACTTGGGAGTATAAAACAGGTGGAGTTGATGGTCTTGGAGTTTGGGTTTATGTGATGCCTGGATTTCTTCTGCAGAATGTAAGTTGGGATTGATTAAATAGTAGTAGAATAGGAGAGAACAATGGTTGCTCTGTTTCTTACAACAACCATATCATGCTCTGATGCACTAAACATTATTCACCGCATCACTAAAGTAGTCGGATTAACACAACTTCAAAAAACAGAGATAGTCCAAGAAATCCGAAAATCTATTCCCTTTTGTCCTGTAATCGTAAAAAAAGATGGAAAATGAAACCTACGAAGATAAGTGGAACCGAGGACTGACTTTGTTTGAGGAAAGTGTATTGAAACCAGACCACGAACTTCGCAACTGTGCTCACAATCAAAAGTGTTATAACGAACTGATGTCGGTTCGTGAGGTTGTGCTAGAATATCTAAAAACACTAAGAAAATGAGTTCATCTTACATATACCTTATCATATTCTTTTGTATTGCTTACTTGATAATCACAGACCAATCAGTAGCAAAGGGGTTCTATATGCTAACCCAACTAGCAAGAGTACAATATGAAAAAGTTAAATGGTGGGTGGTTCATAATCCAGCAAATCCAATCATTCGTTACTTTATGTGGAGAAGGTCTATGAGACTTGCAAAGGAACTGATGGAAGAACTTGCAGAAAAGAATAAAAACTGATAAAATAGTAATGTGATTGAGGACAAAACTATGTCTCGCACTTTTAGAAACACAGAAGGAATGAACCGTTGTGCTCTTCGTCATCCGAAGACATCAAACGAACGTAAAAACCTCATCGGTCTGCTACAAGATAACTATGTTGAAGAGTATGAAATCTCTGGTCTAAATCATCTTCACCATCGTCTTTCAAACTGCCCAACAGCAAACTATGATAAAGTAGTATCAGCATATTACGAGGAGGATTATAAGTTCTAAATAACACTATATCTGGTAATACATTTATGCTATCTCATCAATATCGTATGCGTGTAGAAGCAATCTGTGAGAGGATTGTAACAGGTGAACCAGTAGAGTTGGGAGATATGATCTGGGTAGAAAAACTAGCAGCAGCAAACAGAAGTGCAGCAACACTTCTAAGACAAGCACGAAGAAAAGCAGCAAATCCTGAAATGACTGAGGACAGTTTGGATGGTTTCCTAAATGCTCTTGATTTAGGACATCCAGATCCTATGGAGCATCGTAAAAGATTTGACGGTGCTGATGATATTGCTGATTTCTTCCGCAACGACGACAATATGCGAAGGGACTAATGACCTACGATGAGTTTCTTCAAAAACCAAAGACCTTCATTAGAGATATGCTCTATGTGATGGAAATTAAAATGAAGTATCATCTTGAGTTTACAGAGCAAGAAAAGGAACTTAATCAGTATCTTTTGCAATATGATGAAGACCAAAAGTTAGGTTCTCTTCGCAATCACTTTGAAAAATGTTGGGATATAGATAAGTAAGTTGATAGTTAAATTATGAAAAAAATAGATAACATTTTTCCAATATATAGAGTTTCAAATTTTTCCTTTAGTCATGTATTTAAAAAAGAAAAAATTATATCCCAAATATTAAAGAATAAAAAATATCATCCAAGTCAAGGATATAGTTATCCGATTTATGACGATTGCAATGATTATTTTAAAAATTTATATTTAAAATATTATAATTACTGCTTTAAAAAATTTAAATTTACGGTTGATCCAGCACGTAATAAAACAACTTGCTGGACATATGTATCTAATAAGGATGAGTTTTCTGAGTATTGGCATAATCATATAAGAACTTCTACAATCAACGGAGTTTATTATTTTAATATTCCTAAAAATAATACTAGTATAGATTTTGAATTAGACGGTAAAATTCTTACATATCACCCTAAACAAAATGAACTTATTATTTTTCCAAATTATTTAAATCATAAACCAAATAGATGTTATGATGATGGTCATAGAATTTCTATTAATATGGAAATTATTTGCAAAGAAACTTCTCAAGAACTTTTTAATCGGTTATCCAGATAATAAACTGTCACAAGCACCTTGACTTTGAGTTGAGGAGGTCTTATAGTATGTGTATTGAACCGCAAAACCTGCATTATGTACTCCGCAAAAGTTACATTGAAGTATGATTCCACTTGGGAACAGACCCGTGGTATCTATGATGAGGAGATGATTCCTGAGGAGCACATTACTTTTGAGGCTCCTGTAGAAGATATGAATACCATTCAACTCTTCCAACTTTTCTCAAAGTTTGCTGCTGCGATGGGACATAATGAGGCAGGTATTGCTAAAGGTGCTGCCTATGTCGCATTCAACGAAATGCGTAGCACCGAAGATATGCGTAAGACTGCTGAAGAGTATGATTTGAAACTTGTTGAGGATTTTGTTGAGAAAATCCGTGAGTGTGATGAAGAATTTCGTCAGGCATCCAATACTATCAGAGATCTGAAAGCAAAACTCTCCCGTTGCCAAAATCCCGATAATCCAAACTATACAGATGAGGAAATGGATGCGATGACTGCAGAGTGCGAACTTGAGAATAAGGAACTCTGTGAAGAGTATGGTGTTCGTGAGGAAGAGTTTGTAAAAACTCCAACCATTAAAACACTAACAGAAGCAGATGTAGTTTGTAAAGATTGTGGTAGTAAGTATGGTGTATATTCTGTTGGTTGTTCTTCTACTTGGGTGGGTAAGTGTGATGTCTGCGGAGAAACAAAAGGTGTTACAGAAACCCGTGACTATGGATATTTGAACAAAGGTATCAAGGAGTTGAGTAAATGAAACCAAAACTTCATAAAGTGTTGGAAACAGCAGTAGAACAGGGAGTTTCTTATGGTTATCATAGAGCATTTAAGCATAACGAAACTCCAACAGAAGGTGCTATAATTGATAGTATTGTAGAGCAGGTAATGAACTCACTTGATGATTGGTTTGAGTTTGGAGAAGAGGAATGACTGAAAGAGCAAATCTGTTTATGAGTTTCGTATGGGACCAACGAAACCATCAAGGTGCTGATACGGAAGAGAAGTTAGTTGCTGCTATTCTTTCTCTTGCTGCTGAATATGTAAGGTCTTATACAGCACAAGATAGTAGAATTGTTTTGGACCGAAATGACTTGTTGGAACTTGCCGAAGAAATAAAATCTCTCTAAATAATATTACCTGACTTGTTAGCACTTATCAGGTGGAAAAGGTGTCTTCGGGCACCTTTTCTTGTATAAATAGTATTGCTAACAAGTTAGAGTAGAACTATGACTTCACAAAGTCCAAGAATATACTTGTATAAGATTACCTTTGAAGAAGTTTCTTATTACTATTATGGAGTTCATAAGGAAAAAAAATTTGGTGAAAAATATTGGGGAAGTCCAATAACTCATAAATGGTGTTGGGATTTTTATACACCTAAAAAGCAGATACTTGAAGTTTTTTCTTTTACAGATGAAGGTTGGTTAGAAGCAAAAAAAATTGAAGATAGGTTGATTAAACCATTTTATAATACTGATAAATGGTGTTTAAATGAAAATTGCGGTGGTATTGTTTCTCTTGATGTTTTACGTGAAAGTGGTAAAAGAGCATATAAAAAAGGTTTATCAAAAATTACTACAAAACAGAGAAGTGAAACTGGAAAAAAAGTTGCTGCCAAAAATAAAGAAAATAAAATTGGAATATTTGGGATGCATTATGAAAAAAGAAAAGAGATTGGAAAAAAATCTGGAGAAAAAACAAAAAAACTTGGTATAGGTATTCACGCATTAACTACTGAAGAAAGACGAGAACTTGGGAAAAAAATTGGTAAAAAACATTATGAAAATAAAACTGGTTGTTTTGGAATAACAAAAGAGAAAAGAAAAGAAGCAATTAAAAAATCTCACGAAACTGCTAAAAAAAATAAATCTGGGATATATGGATTAACCAAAGAAAAGAAAACTGAAATTGGAAAAAAAGCAGCAAAAACATTAAATTCTCAAAAATGGATGTGTCTTGAAACTGGATTTATTACTTCATCAGGACCACTCACTTGCTATCAAAAAGCAAGAGGAATAGATATATCTAAAAGAAAACAGATATTATAAAAATATTGATTAATAAAACTTGTATAAAATTAATTATGTGGTATAATACGTTTAATGAGGAAATCAAAAATGAAACTACTTGAATACCGACAAAAAGAAGATTGGGGAACAGACCACATCTTCACACTACTCAAAGGTAAAGAAAGGTCTTTTATTCAGGTAGAAGTTTCTTGGAATGAATATCCATCATTTCCTTATCTTCAAATCGCATTTGGAAACAATCGTTTGATTGATATTCTCTTCTGGTGTTGGAAGTTTGGTTTTGCTTTTGAGTTGCTTGGATTTACTTGGAAAGATTGGAACAGTGAAGATGACGAAACCTCTACCTGATAAAAAAGAACTTGATATTATGTGGACGGTAGCAACTTCAACCAGTATTGAAACTGGCATAAGGCCCCACTACGGGTTCGCAAAGATGCTGTATGATGAACTCAACGACATCAAACCACTAGTAGAACTTGGAAAATGAGATTTAGAAACATAGAATTTAGATGGAGTAAATACAACAACAAGTATGAACTCGTCAAGTGGTATACTCACAACTCTGGTGATAGTTGCTATGTCGTTGCTTTCTTCAATAAAACTACAGAAGGTTATGACATGGAAACTGTAGGTAATCGTTTCTTTGAGGATAAAGATGCTTGGGTCGTAGGTAAGTATGGTTTGGAGTTTCTAAATGAAATCTTTGAGATTGAACGACAAGAAGAGGAACTAAAATGACACCAGTAAAGTTTGTATCAGTCACCAGAACTATTAACCCCAAGACAGGTATTCATTATATGGATGCCTAGGAATAAACTATGAAATACTACACACTTGAAGGATTTGTGAAATCTTTTGCCGACCACGAAGATAGTTTGTGGGAAATGATTGATGATTATGAAAGGTGGAGTGGTGATGGTGAAATTGAAAATTGCTTATTGAGGGAAAACGCAAGAGCATTTTGTTCCAATCTAAAAGTGCCTCCACATTATCATACAGATTATATGGTAAAAATTGTTATGGAAATTTATCGTTATTTTGCTATGAAATACAAGAAGAACTGAAATGAATAAGGACGCATACTACGACTGGATTGATGAAAACGACACATATCCAAAACACTCTCATAAGTGGATAGTGGGTCTTTATAACAAATATGAAGGTGTAGAAGCACTTCACAGATACTTTGGTCCTTTTGAAACAAGAGAAGACGCAAAGGTATTCATTTCTCATTACAAAGAAGAATATGTAAAACCTGACTTTATCACTCGTAGCAAAATCTTTCCATTATGTGAGGTAGTATGACTTCTAAAGTTAAGTTTGTATCAATCACCCGTGCAATTGATCCCAAGACACGTATTCATTATCTTGATGCTATTGATGAGAATGGTATTCACTGGTTAGCACAGATGGAAACTGATGTAGAAAAGTGGATTACATATAAAGAAATTTGGTATAAAGACCCGCAACAACCATTTGACTTATAAGGACACTTGAACAACTGGCACAGGGCATCTCCACAGGTGCCCTTTTTGACTTATAATGACTTCATACACACAAAGGACTGATGACTTATCAAATCACCAAAGAAATCCGTATTCATCACAAAGAAGATGGTTGGTTCTATCAATTTACTAATGATGGTGAAGGTCTTGTAGAGATTACTCAATATACAACTCACGGGATTGAAGAACGGAAAACTGGAGAACCATTCTACATTCCCAAAGATTGTATTATTGATTTTATTGAAGTCCTCACTGAAATGCGATGAACTACCTTTGCCTTGTTGATGGTGTCGTAGAATACGGCAGCACAGACCTTTACCAATTCAACCATTATCGTATGGTGTATTACGAAGACCACAAAGATGCTGAAAATGTAGAGTATCTTGTGCTGACTGATGAAGCATACAACGAAATGTTCCCTTGTGAGGATGAAGAATGACTGAATTCTATGTGATTATGTTGAAGAGGCAGGATGGTAAGGTCTATGCTGATTTACATAAGACCAATCAGCACATTTACCTTACAATAGAAGATGCCTATGAAGAATGGAATAATTCAGAGCACTACAAAGAATACTGCCACATCGTAAAACTTATTGCTTGTTTGGATGGGGAACTTAAAGAAATTAAAGATCAACTTGATTATCTTGAACAACGTGTTTATGGTGAGGATGAAGAATGAAAAACTTTTTTGAAGATTACCTTGCTATGCCTCTTAGCATTCTACTGTTCATGGTGATTGCTCCAACTGTAATGTTTGGTGGAGTGAAACTTGCCCTAACCTTAATTGATCTTACTCCTGTTTGTGAGGTGAGGAAATGACTGACACCTGGAAGAAGTGGAACATCTATACTTCAATCCATCTCTTTGAGTATTGTGTGTATTCTTGGTCAAACTTGATGTATCCACATATACATGGATTTGAAGATGAAGAAAGAATGAGAGAACTATTCTGGTATTATATAAACTACGGAAACACTAACACTTATTATGACTAAATGTACTTTTGACCCAACAGCAGACATCTACAAGAATGCTCCTATTGGTATGTTTCACTGCCCTGAATGTGGTGAAATGGTGCTTGCTGGTATGCCTCATCCTGATTGGGATGAGTTTTATAAAAATCGTCCTATGAACTTCTTTGAGAAACTACAAGTTGGTTGGTGGTGGATTGGGGAAATCTTTGATGAATGGTGCTATACTATGAGAAGTGAAGACGGAGAGTTCTTTAACTATCTTCAAAGTGATTATGTAAAATATGAGGAGGATATGTATTATCAGGACACTTCCCAAACTGAACACTGACCTCACCACAGACCCTGTAAGTGCCCTATAATACTCTCATACACACAGACACCTGATGACTGAACTTACTCCTGAAGCACAAGCAATCATAGATGCTGCTGATAAAGTATTTTCTAACGGAGGAAGAATTCGTGATGGATTTTCCTCTGCCCTTCGTGTTCTTGCTGATAATGTTGCCCCTGACGATTATAGGTGTTTTTATGGAGACAAAGAATATGATGCAGGAATGGAAGGTCGTAATGACGAAATTCGTGAGGCAATTTTGAGTATTGCTACTGAACTGGAGGCACTCTAATGATTTTAGATGAAGAAGTCATCAAACTTGTAAAAGAACACTTTGAAGAAGATTGGGATGAGAATGATGGTTGGGAGTATTCTGGAAACTTTGATGCCTTTGTGAAGTTTGCCCAAGAAATCTTTCAAATGGGTTATAATGAAGGTATGTATGATATGTCCTACTATGACGGTTGAAAAAGATGACTGAACAACCAACAGACACAGAAATCCTTGAGTTTCTACTCAATCAGTTTCAAGGACATTCTCTCAAGATGAATGGTGAAAGTGATTGGGTTTTTATCAATACTGGATTTCCTATGAGTAGAGCAAAGGGTAGAACTGCCCGTGATGCTGTGATTAATGCTATGAGGGCAAAATGACTTACGAAGAATTTTTAGATATTCCATTTAGTTCTCTCAAAGATATTGAAACTATCCTTATCCTGAAAGACAAACATAATCTGGATATTACTAAACAAGAAGAAGATTTGTGTAGGCACATCAGTAAGTATTATGGAGAGCAAATCAAATCTTATGAACTCTTCAAGAACAAAGAAAAACTTGAAAAACTTTTTAGAAAATGACTAACGAAGAACTTCTAAAACTTGCTGAAACCTATGGGTTTGATAGGCACATAAGTAAAACAACACACGACATTTACTGGGAATGTGATGAAGATGACTTCTTGAAGTTTGCCCGAGCACTTTATGATGAGGGTTATACTAAAGGTTTCAAAGTAGGGCACGATTCTGGTTGGGAACTAAATGAAGAAGTATCACGCAGAGGATTATGACTTTACTTGAAACACTGAAAGAAGTGAGTTGGGATTGGTCTTCAATGGAACAATCTTCCCCACAAACAATTGCTTCTGCTGTTCTTCAACACTTGATTGATGAGCATAGTGAAGTTAGAGGAACTGGACGAGTTGATAAGAAATCTCAAGTAGTATCCGTCAAAACTCTTATGAAACTTATTGAGGAACTGAAATGAAAGTTTATTCACTCTATTATAAAGAAACATTTGTAGCAGCATTTCCAGAAAGGAAAGATGCTATTGCTTATGGTAAGCAGTTTTATGAGGATGCTTGGGATTGTAATATTGTAGAAGAGTATTTGAGTAAATTTCAACCACTTTATAGTTCTCCTTATACTCCTCTCACTCCTCCTAATACTATTCCTTGTGTTTCTCCCGTAATCTCAAAACCACCTGTGAAATATCCTGATACTTATCCTGATATTTACTGTGGAGTGAAAGCAGAACCTTATAAAGATGTGAGAGCACATTGGGATAAAAAAGGTGTAATGAGACCAAATTGGGATAATAGAGTAGAAGGAATTGATTATTGATTATGACTGAACCAACTGACGAACAACTTGATGAACTTTGGGATGAGATTGGAGGTTATTAC
>Ga0208784_1000263_pt1 | contig 26946 bp, 33 predicted proteins | sample DEB19_08_DNA_FD_184531 | JGI IMG/M metagenome (GOLD analysis project Ga0208784, IMG submission 184531) | Aqueous microbial communities from the Delaware River and Bay under freshwater to marine salinity gradient to study organic matter... | ecosystem: Environmental > Aquatic > Marine > Coastal ... | reverse complement strand
TCGTCTCGAACGGACCTCGATTCTTGCAACGCCTCGAGCGTTTCTTCAATCTCTCTTTGCGTGATACCTATCGCTGCGAGCGCCTCGAGAGCTGACGTGTTCACGTCTTCTTGATCTGACATACTGTACCAGTTTTTCTACGGTCTTTGGCAGGTGAAACGAATTGTACCAGGTTTTCTGGAGACTATACACAATAGTCACTCAAATGTAGACTTTTTTCTTCAATTAAAAACCTTCAACTATACACGTAATTTAAATGCAAACTATTTCTGGTATAAGCCGTATGCGTACGCGTATACGCGTATACTCTTATTAGTTGATATTTATATTTTGTGTATTACATTCTGAGGCGCACTTAGACAATTCACGTGATGAGGTGATGAAAAGTCTCTTAGTATTTTTTCGTGACAGTTTCTGCATTTTTGTCTCTTCTCGCGGCATCAATCCTCTTTTGAGGCAGAAATCGCGGTTTAGCTCACCTGCCGGCAGTGCTCTACTGTACAATTTCAGCGGCGGCCCCTCCAACCTTCTCGTGATTCGCCCCAGAAATTGTACCTTATTTCTGCTAATACTTACCTCAAGAATCGTGTGTAGAATGTCTATATGTCGATCATCAACGCTTCGTCAAAGGACCACACTCTTCGCCGTCTGAGCTCTGTCATGCACACTCTCGGTACGGTAGCTCACACGCTTGACGACCTAGAAAACGAGACAGACGTAGAGTTCCGCTGGGAGCTTCTGTGCCTGGTTGAAGATATCATCGACGTGGCCTCATACGTGACGGTCCGTTGCAGGGACATCGCCTGGCTACACACACCTCTTCCTCAAGATCAGGACCTGGATTAGTCCCCCCTCTTCTTCCGCCTCCGCCTCGTCTTTAATAACTGCCGCTGAATTTTCACACCCGGACCGTCTTCGGCGGAAAAATTATTCGTCCGTGTCATCTTTTTTCTGAGTGGGATATATTATAACCACTGATGCGGTACACGCGTCACAACACAGGAGAAACATGAACGACACCAATAATACGGAACTGCTTGAAGAATACAGCGAAAAGATGATCGAGCTGCTTCCGCTCGCCCGCCGCGCGTTCGGTCCTAAGGACCAGGACACGCCAAACCATGTTGCCAGCCGCGAGTACACCCGTCTGCTCGTCGAGTTCCACGCTCGAGGAGGCAGCCTGACCGACCTCGCAAACAGGCTCGGTGTTGCGTATTCTGGCCTTCGACGCCGGCTGTTCACGTCCGACATTCCGTCTGTTCGACGTGTCCGTCTGCCGAAGGGCACGATCAGCGTTGCAGACGTTGAGGCCGCCGCCGCCCGTGTCAAGATCGCACGCGACATCAGCACCGGCGAATATCACCGACAGTTGCACGCCGAGTTCACTCAGGGCATCCCGATGAACATGCTTGCCCGCCAGCTTGGCATTTCCAACGCGGCACCGCTGTACTACGGTGTCCAGAGCCACGAAAAGCGCACGACAGGAGCACAGCTGTGAACCTTCCCCCAGAAGTAACACCGTTCACCGATAACGAAGAAGAGGTGTCTATAGAAGACACCCTCGACCTTTTTGCCGAGATACTAGAGAAAAAGGCGATAGAGATCCAGTTTTACCCGCAGTTTCTTCGCGACATCTCGTCTGAGATCAGGGAACTACGCGCCGCGCTCGAGTACGCTGACGCTCTGCTCGCCGCAGAACGCACAAAGCGCCCGAGCCGACGCAAGACTGGTACGCCGCGATGAGACCGGCCGTTATCGCTATGGTCATGTCATTTATCGCGTTTGGCGTTCTTGCGGCGGTTCTGCTCTTGAAGCTCGCGATGGACAACCCGCCAGAGCAGGCGCAGTTTGACCCTGACGGCATCGATGAATTCATGGACGAACTTAGAAAACTTTTTGACGAAACGGAAAAATGATGGCGTACTCGGACAACGAAACGACAGGTCGACTTCTTCTGCGAATTGAAGAACTGCAGAACCTGCTTCTTCAGGCGCTAGAAGCGCTAGCCACGGCACGTGCACGACACGAAGAAGAAGTGTTTGGTAAACATATCTCTGATCTTCTTGCGCAATCCAGCAAGTACCTAAACGGCGAAACTGGCACGAGCGAGGAGGCCCGCCGTGGCTGATGACATCGTAAACGATTTGCAAGCAATCTCTCAGTTTGTTGGCGCGGCTGGCCCGAAACTGCGGGAAGCCGCCGACGAGATCGAACGGCTGCGTGTCGCTGGCGATGCGCTTCATGCGGCTGTTCGCAATCACGATCTGACAGAAGCGCATCTGCGTGCGTGGGAGGAGGCCCGTCGTGGCTGACGACATCGTGACCCGACTGCTGGCGCTCAACCACCCCGATGCCGCCGACGGCCGAGCGAGTGCCGACCGACTGGCGGAGGCTGCTGAGATGGCAGGCCCGGTGCTCGATGATGCCGCGTATCGCGAGGCATTGCATCAGGCTCGAAAGACCGGTGGTGAAGCCGCAGCGGCCGGTGTGCGCCGCGCTCAACGGGCCGCCCGGCTGCGCGTCGCAGCAACACCTGCGAACGCGGCAGCCGCGACGACCACCGTGGCTGACGATCTAAACGAAGGAAACACAATGAGCATCAAAATCGACACAAACGAACTGCTCAGCCTGCTCGGCACCGACGGTGAACACTGGGTGCAAGGCAAGTGGGGTGACGACACCGCCATGTGCTTGCACGGTGCGATTCGTCGTTGCCAGCCACAACCAGGCGACGCCCACTTGATTGAGCAGGTTGCCCAACTGCGTGGTTGGGGAACCGACTGGAACGACGACAGCAACACCGGTTGGGCGCAGGTGCGTGACCTGATCGTGGCAGGCATCGAGGTGACCGATGCCGATCTTGCGGACACCTTCGGCCCACAGTGGGAACAGGTCGTTGCATTGGTGCGCCGTGCCGCAGTGCTGACAACCGACGAAATCAATCGGTTGGCCGCCGCTTGGGACGCCGCTCGGGACGCCGCTTGGGCCGCCGCTCGGGCCGCCGCTTGGGCCGCCGCTCGGGACGCCGCTTGGGACGCCGCTTGGGCCGCCGCTCGGGCCGCCGCTTGGGACGCCGCTTGGGACGCCGCTCCGGCCGCCGCTTGGGCCGCCGCTCAAGGGCTTGTCATTCGTGACCTGATCGGTCACGGGTTCACCCAACAGCACTACGACCTGCTGACGACACCGTGGCGCACCGTCATCGGCCCCGTCTATCCCGATGACGAGGAGGCCGACCGTGACTGACGACATCGTGACCCGACTGCGTAGGTGGATTGACAATGACAGTCCGTGGCTCAATCAACTAGATGACGATCTCGCCGCTGGCGCCGACGAGATCGAACGGCTGCGTGTCGCTGGCGATGCGCTTCATGCGGCTGTTCGCAATCACGATCTGACAGAAGCGCATCTGCGTGCGTGGGAGGAGGCCCGTCGTGGCTGACGACATCGTGACCCGACTGCGAGTCAAAGACGGCGTGTACACCGAGTTCTGGCAACAGAAACTCATGGACGAAGCCGCCGACGAGATCGAACGGCTCCGTGACGCTAGTGAATGGTTGAAGCAGGCCCTTCTTGTTACGAGTAACTGGTGGGGGCAACACCACACAACGGAGGCAGACGCGAAGTACCACAACATGGTTGATGCAGCGATTGACCGTTACAAGGAGGCTCGCCGTGGCTGACGATGCACAACTATACCAAAATAGGTATAGTTCAGCCCTGACTGACAACATCGTAACCCGACTCCATCAATGGAGGCTCTACAACGACGGCGAGATGCTGACAAGCCCATCAGACAGCAGTCTGTCACTCACGCTCATTGAAGCCGCAGACCATATCGAACGGCTGAACTATGAAATAGAGCAGTTGAGGTGGACTAACCGTCGCCTTTACGATCTGTACGAAGGTCTATACAACGCAACGGAGGCCGACCGTGGCTAATGACAACGATGACGGCAACGTGTTTAGCGCCCTGCGTATCGCTATTCCGTTTGGGTTTTTATTTTGGACCCTAGTTATATGGTGGATTTTTTGGTGAACAATAGCAGCATTGTTGAACAACTGCTTGACATGGCAAGCACTTTTTATCCAGAAACTGAAAAATTTGATAGAGATATGCTCATTGAAGCGGCCGGCGTCATCGTCGGTCTGCAGGCTTCACTTGATCAGACTCGACGGGATCTAGCCGCTCTAGCTAGATCTATTGACGAAGAACATCGCTGAAAAGACTATAGAAGCAAGTAAAAATGATTCTGCTGCTTTCATTGAGCGCCATCACATCAATTGTTCGAATTATAGTTTTTCTGCAGGACGAGAAACGGCAGAAAGCTATAGATAATGTTACAGCGCGCAGAGATAAAACAATACATTTATCCAGGAGAAATTCTTAGGATAGTTGACGGCGATACGGTAAACGTGCGGCTAATCCTGATTGATACCGATCTCGGGTTTAACGCGGTTACTAGACTTACGCACGATATAAAACTTCGTCTTGGTGGAATAAACGCCCCAGAAATGTCAACGCAGGAAGGAAAAAACGCAAAACAGTTTTTATCATCAGTCCTCCCGGTTGGCTCACAGTGCATCGTATACACTGTAAAAGATCGGACAGAAAAATACGGACGTTATCTTGCATGGATCTATCTTGATGACAAAGTCTGCGTCAATGATTTAATGATCTCGTCTGGAAACGCGACAGAATACAATCCAAGTGGTGTAACACGTCCGGAGATAATTGATCTAGATGTCGATAAACAGTGATCAAGAACTCATCGAGATGTTGAATATCCTCGTTCAACAGGTTCGACATGCGTACAACTGCGCATGGATCCAGGAAGGTGAGGACTGTTCGTGCGGATGCAATGACGCGAAACGGTCCTATGCAGACTTTCTAAATAAAAGAAAGCAAATTTAGATGATTGAAAATCTAGTAAAAGATCTTGAAACAAAAGCAATGCAAGCTTTCAATGTTGCAAGTGATCTTTCAGAGTTATTGACAATTCTTTTTGACGGAAAAGCAGTGATCGAGCCGGATGTTCTTTCCGCAAAAATCAAGCATTCTCTGGCAAGTTTTCAAGAATTAAAGACAGCTTTTTTGCCATGATCTTATTCTTGTAATTCGCGTAATAATCTGGGGAACGTCTTCTCTTAAGCGCGGAATTCGGTGGAACAACACCGGCCCTCCAGCGCATATCTTCAGTTTCTCCGCCCCAGATACCTAGCTCGCTATTTTTTCTAGCATAGTCTCTGCAGGGAATCATCGAAGGGCATGACTTACAAACGGTGATCGCGGCTTCCTCGCGTCGCCGTTTTGTTTTTGTGTTTTCAGAGTACGACGGAGTATAAAAGAGCTCTGTCATGCCAGAACATTTTGCGTCTGAAAACCATACTGGAATTTCAATCACGTCATTTCCTGTCTCTAGTTAACTGTTTTGGTTGTTAATGACAAACTTTATTTCGCACGCATCTGTCGTGCAGTAAGCTTCGCCAATCGCGTCAGCAGCGAGTCCAGCGTAGATTCCACTAAAGTCAATCGGCAGAAGGTTCATTGCCGCTTCCTCGTACTCGCTCTGGCTGATTTGAGTGTACGGCATTTGAGGATAGGTGAAATTGCCCTGCGGCAAAAATGACACAGTTTTAAGTTGCCCGTCATACATGTGAAGGACAGTTCCAACATGGTCTTTTTCACTTTCAGCATCAAATGATATTGTCACTGACACCGAGTTATCGCTCCAATACCGCTGCGCGGTCGCTGCCAATGCCATTTTTTCAAAGATTGAAACGTCTTTTTCTGACCGACTCGCACCCGACTTTATCGGAAAGAACACAACTGACGTTGTTTCTGGAGATTCACTTGCTGGTTCAACCTTATAGTTTGCCATCTTAAACAGTGGCACCATGGCGTCTTCGTTTGAAAAACGAATTGCACGCATGAAATATTCTCCTCCTGGAGTCCAGTGCACTCCAGGTGATTCTCCAGCAAGGATTGAAACCGTACCAGATGGTTTTACAGTTGTCATCTTGATTGATTCACGGATTCCAAGCCATTCGCTATAGACATTGTCATAGTATTTGATGATGTTATAGCCTTCATCCATCCAGTGGCGTAGTGCTGGCAGACCTTTTCTGTCAGCAAAATTTGCTACACCAGACATTGAGGTTCCGATACGGCGATTTCTTTGCATGATCGCATTTGTTTCCTCCCAATGTGTCGGAAGAAGCGTCACTGTTTTGGCGTAGAGATACGCAAATTTTAGCGTTCTCTTGTAGTCTTCTATTGATTCGTGCCGTCCGAGGTACGTTTCAACAAGCGTACAGCATTCGTATGATTCTAGAGATTGCTCAGCGCACGGGTTGTATCCGGCTACGCGCCAGTCCTTATTGTTTGGTTGATCAGCAAGGCGACCATAGAGGCGCGATACATCCATCCAGATCACGCCTGGTTCACCGTTTCGCGCGATACCGTCGACGATACGCGACAGGTCCTGTCCGACCATCGTCGCGACCGAGTTGTTACTCATCCATCCCCAACCGGGGGCTTCGGAGTTGTATGAATTTCTTTCTGGAAATACTTCTGAATTTTTCAGATTGAGAAATGTATCATCGTCAAGACGCCCAAGTAGAAGTTCTGCACTTCTGCGAACATTTCCTGATACTACGCAAACCCCGATGAGATTTCCGATGTCGGCAATGTCTGTTCTAGTCAATTTTTCGCCAGAACGGTTTTCAAACAAGCGGCGAATGTGCTCGTGAAGCTTTATTAGTGGTCCAGGTCCCGCGGCTGTTCCGCCAAACGTAGTAATCGGCGCTCCAGCAGGGCGTACATCAGAGTAATCAAACGTAAAGACTGGCTGCTCCGCGCGAAGATATGAGTTGAGCAATAGTGCCATTGATTCAACCCAGCCTTCACGTGTATCCGGTACTTTGTAGGTTGTTGCTGAATCACTGTTTGGCTTATAGATCGTAAATTCTTTGTCCGCGCCTAGATCATCAAAACCAACGCCAACTCCTAGCATCGACGCTTCCATCAAAAACGCAAATGGTTTTGCTGGATTGTGCTTTGTCATTTCACTGGTGGATACAAACGCGCAGTTTTGCAAGGCTGCCGAGTTTCTGTGGAGGTTCACAAGTTCAGTGCCCATGACCCACAGTCCGCGGCCAGGCGGTGTCCACTTTAGATTAAAGAGACGATCAAATGCTTCTTTGGCGCTGGCTTGCGCTCGAGCGTCATTCCATGGAAGACGATTTGTTTTGCAGTGGTCTTTCTGCAACGAGTACATGCCATTGATGACGCGTTCGCATACATCAGACCATGTTTCTTTTGTACCGTCGGTCTTTAGTCTCGAGTATGTGCGAAGAAATGTTATTTCGCCAACTGAGTTTCCGACAGCATCAGCGTATCCAAACGGCGCCTTTCTTCCAGAATAGTTAGCTACAAAATCATCGCTCAAACGAAACGAGAAAAGTGAAGACACGACGCACTCCATGGTTAAATGACTGTACTAAGATTATACTTAAGCGTCTAACTATGTCAAATATGTCATTGAATTGAAAAAGAATCAAATATTTCTTTGCATGAAGGACAAATAGGATACTTATCCGGATCTCGTGAAGGAATCCATATTTTTCCGCATAACGCAATAACCGGAAGACCTAGAACAATTGCTTCTGTGATTTGGTCTTTTTCAACATAGTGAGCAAATCTATCATGATCGCCATCTATGTCGGATACTTTGATTTCAACGGTTTCTATATTTGACATTCTGGGCACCAGTATAGTTTTCTTCCGTCAACCATAGTCGCGGTGACTGGATACTTGCATACAAAGCATTGAAGTCGCTGCCTGCCGTAGACCCAAGTTGATTGATTCGAATCTTCTACAAGTCTTTGATCAAGAGTTTGAATGTATCCGTCAAAAGAACCGAGTTTCATGTATCTCTTCGACAGTCTCCAAAGATGATCAAAGTCATCTTTCAACATATTTGTTCCGTACGTATACGGATAGATTCGAGCCATAAACAACAGTTCAGCCCTGTACACATTACCTATTCCAGCGATGATTGACTGGTCCATAAGTAGCGACGCAATGGGCTTCTTACGAGTGGAAATTTTATTCCAGGCTCTTTCTTGATCTGAATCTTCTAGTATCGGATCCGGGCCAAGTTTGTCTATGATTTTTTCAACTTCACAGTGATCGATAAGTTCACACGTTATTGGACCACGTAGCCTTGAAACTATCCAATCGGTTTGAAGTTGCATCCGAATAGACTCTTGTCGATGTTCCATAGCGTCATCGTCGTCTACGTCACAAAAATTGAACCATCCGTAGAGCCCAAGATGAACGTGAACAATTTTGTCGTTTTCAAAATGAAAAAATAAGTGCTTTCCGTAGGCAGTTATTTTTTCTAAAGTCGTTCCATCTATTTTGCTAGCTTCGTCAGAAAATCTCCCCTGAGGGCTTGAAACAGCTACAGTCCGATTAACAAAATAGTCCGAGTGAATTCTTTTAAAATGATGGATTGAATGTCCCTCCGGCATAGTTTGATATTACATCGCAACATAAATCAAACACAGACGGACATCAAACTTTTTCAACTCTTGTCATGGTTTTCATTAATGTATTTTTATTGATGATCGCAATGTGCGATGATACGTCATCTTTGCCAAATGATATGACAAGATCATCATTGATCTGGACTAGACCAGCAGCGAACTCTATCCCTTTAGATATAAACTTGAATGGATCACTAATTTCAATTATCCATCCATTTTCGTCAAATCTCGCAAGAAAATGATCATAGTCTTTTGTCACAGCGTCGCGTGACGAAAATTCAGTTTGTATAAACATGCGTTCTCGTGTTATCCACAGCCTATGAACTATCGCAAGATACGTTCCATCTTCTTGCGGCAATAGATGGGTGTTTCCGCGAATTCCCGATAGCCGAGGAAAGTCAACTAATTTTTTCGTCATGTATCCGTCTTTGATGACCCCGTTGCCATCATAGATATAATCAAATTTATTAGGTTTATCTCCGGCCGTCATCCAGTTCTTCTCTGGGCGCTTTTGATCGACACCAGGGTAGATAGTTACCTTGTTGACTGATGTTGCTTTTGCGTCAAGATAGCATTCACAGTGCCTAGCTATTCTTATGTCTCTTTCCATCGCGACGGCGGTAAACATCCATTTTCCTTTTCTCCACAGGAGCTTTGGATCTTCAACTCCTCGGTCAAATTGATATCCACTGTTTGAAAAATCGATTTGACGCAAGTCGACAAGAGAAAGGTTTTCATCAAGTTCAGAAAACCATACCTTGTTCTGTATGTGATTGCCGACTGTCACGTCTAGCTCACCGTGAGGAAGTATGACGTAGTTGCTTGATCGAATCGTGACGGCGTATCCTTTCTTGGGAGAATACGCGATTGACGGATTAAAAGCCGACCAAAGTTTATCTTCTTTTTTGACTAGTCTTCGTAGATATTTGATTTCTCCACCAAGATTTGCGATGTTAGGAATAGATCCCACTTGGATATCTTTCTGTCGGTCTACAGTATTTTTGCGATACAGAGATCAAGTTGTCGCCAACGTGCTCGGCTTTAAATCCAAAATTTCTAAGGTTTCTAACAATCTCCGGTAACCCGTCTTCAAACAAGTCTTCACTCCAAATTTTTCCTTTAAATCCTGCAGCGTTGAGAAGTTTTGCAAGTCCTGGTGCGGAATATTCATAGTTATGACGATTGTAGGACTTATCTCTGTGATATTGCATATAAAAGTATGGCTCAACTCCGTTAAGGATTTTCTGTAGTGCTCTCGAGCTCGTGATGTTTGGAGTTGTTAGTATAAGTAGTCCGTTGTTCTTCAGGACTCTGTTTACCTCGTCAAGCATAAACATGGGATCAACTTCCATGTGCTCGAGAACCTCGCAACAGAGAACAATGTCGTATGTCTTATCGTTAATTGGAATTTTGTCGAATTCTAAGTCAACTGCAAATGCTTTAACTTCTATATTCTTTTTGCCAAGTGACATGTTGATGTTTGAGCAACTTGGATTATTTTTATCAAAGTGAGTAACATCGACTTCAAGTTGAGGCGCTAGCTCTTTACACAGAAGCGGAAAAAATCCACTCGTGCCAATTTCAAGCATTTTTGTTGACTTTTCAATGTTTTCAAGCAAAAGCATAGCCGTCCGCGCCAACCGTGCTGCGTGAACACGGTGGTACGCATCGGATCCGTCAATCAGAGCTTTTGACACACTTGCGATTGGCTCCGGTATTCCGAGATACGGTTGACTCTTCACCGTCGTATTCTACTATGTCTACAATAACTGCCGCGGAAAAATGACACTTCAGACAACTAGTTATAATTCTTTTGTCTAGAAAGCGCGGTAAATGAGTCCCTTCTCCTCCACCCCCACATCCAATTCCAAGAAGTTCGACTGGGTGTCTCGCCATGACGAACGTTCGCGTGACTATCCTGTACGTGCGGCGTTGCCGTCTAGCGTAGTCCGCAAGAGGAAATCGTGGTATGTCCCGAAACCAGTCATTGACCAGGGACGAGAAGGCGCCTGCGTAGGTTTTGGATGGACAAACGAGCTTCGCGCGTTGCCAGTTTCAATTAAGTTTCCAGATCCAACGGCGACGGCGCTTGGAATCTATCGACAAGCAAAACTTATGGACGAATGGGCCGGCGAAGACTACGAAGGTACATCGGTTCTCGCTGGAGCAAAGGTTGCTCAATCAATGGGATTTATCTCGATGTATCGCTGGGCATTTGGAATTGACGACGTAATTGACACAATCGTGACATCTGGACCAGTTGTTCTTGGAATTCCGTGGTATGACTCGATGTACGGAACACGAAAGAGCGGACTTATTGATGTTTCCGGCTCGTTAGTGGGAGGTCATTGTATTCTTGCAACTGGATATAACCCAAAGGCACGGTTTATTTCAGAAGGATTTGGACAGAAGTTTGAAATTATTAGACTTCGTAATTCATGGGGATCGGATTACGGAGTAAACGGAGACGGGTTTATTCGCGTAGAAGATCTAAGTAGATTGCTTTCTGAGGGCGGAGAAGCTTGCGTTCCGGTCGGAAGAATGTCACCAAAACAGTAAAGGATTAGCAAAGTGCAAGATATACCCGGACTACTTACGTCAATTGCGACACTTATCGGTGCTCTTGCACTGTTGACTGCAGCAGTTAGAGGTTTTCGACGGCTCGAGGCAAAAGTCGGAAGCGTTCATCTCGTTGCTGAGCAAGTCAACAATTCTGTAAATAATGTTGAACAAGGACATCCGACTCTCCGCAAAATTGTCGAGTCAATCAGTGAAAAGCTTGAACACCACATCACAGAGTCAAGTGCTCGACTAGACCGCATAGAAGAGCACATAACAAGGCCCACTGGAAGTATACCTGTGATAAAGTCTGAATTGTCGAATGAATCTTCGACTAGTCGTGCAACTAGACAATCAAGAAAGCGAAAGGCAGATTGACGTATGGGGAAGCAGAGTAAGGCAAAACCGTCAAAGGGAAGCCGGACAAGACTTAACCCGTTAACAGGTCAAATAGAGACAATTTCAGGGACAAAAGCTGGAAAAAAGCGCACGCGACTGCCAGCGGATCACCCACTACGCACTCACGATCTTCATGTTGAAAAGACAAAAGGTAAGAAAAACAAAGACTGAGTCAAATTGACCAAATAAAAAAGCCGTGGCTAATTGCCACGGCTTCTTTATTTATGCTCGTAATTTCAGCACCTAAACGCCCACGGACGCCAGCCGCATCCCCACATGCTAACTGCCTTATTGTAAAGCTCTCTTGCAACCACAAGATTGGTGTAGGGATCATACAATCTTGTAAAGTCCCAGTCAACCATGGGGCCAACCCAAGACTTGAGCGCTTTCATGTTAAGCTGCATCAGTCCGTACGAGTTATCTCGTCCCTTCCCATTGTACGCGCCAGGCGTACACCGAGACTCTCTGAAGATGATGTAGTCAATTCTTTTCCAGCTAGACGCCGGCCATCCAGCCGCGATCGCTTCATCATAGAATTGCGGGCACTTAGAACCGGCCGGAGCTCGCAATTCTCGTGTAATTGACCCGTCAGCTCTGATCTCTCTACCGTCTGGAAGCTGAATCGACTCATCAGGCAGAGAAATCAAATCTTGACGAATGTTCTGAGGAAGCGTTTGTCCTGTGATCTTCTCAAACGTATCAAGCTGTTCTGGCGTACACGCCGAAGCCGCGAATACGAGTGTCGGAATACAGACAATCGCAATTTTCTTTAAGTTGAACCGTACTCCCATGGTTCGCTCCTTTCGGATAGTGGCTTACCATTTCTGGCAAGTGTATTCGTAGGTTGCAAAACAAGAACCGTCTTCTGATTGCAGAACCCGGCGGTCTACGTCTTATTTCACATGGAGTCAATCCTCAAGACAGTAACCTGCCTCGGTTTGGAGGATTGTAAATCGCTACTATACCATGAGTATTTCGGTTTGATTACACCAACATCAAAAATCAGCTTGGAAGAAGCATTCTTCGCTTTCTCCACTGCGTTGACAGTTCGTCTCTACTCTCAGGATGCCATGGTTTCTTTACTCCAGCAAAGTGAACTATTGCTGGAGAGATCACTGACGAATTCCACGGAGGAGACATCGTTGTTTCGATGTACGGGTTCCATTGTTTATATAATAAAAAATTGTACTCGACAGGGAGATCTTCAATTTCATCTTCTAGAGCGAGCATGATCACATCTTGATCTGCATAGATCAATTTATTTGGATCTGCATCTATGACGTTCTTAAATTTTTCCATTACGTTTATGGCGTTCCATCTCGGAAGATTCGCAACAAATACTCCCGTATTTATGTACCGACCGTCGGTCCCGAAGAGTCGTCTGTGCTCGCTGTTCAGGTTGTGATCAACAGCTGCAATTGCTTTCTTTGGCTTGATCTTAAAAAGATCGTCCAATTTTCTAAGAACAAGAATATCAACGTCAAAATAGTACGCTGTAGTGATCTTTTCCTTGGTCCAAAGCAGCTCGCCGATCAGCAACTTCGCGTACGCGATAAGACTAATGTGATTTTTCTGGACAAGTTTAGAAAACATTCCAGAATACGACATAGCATTAAACAGAATAAGATCGATCCCCAGTCGATCAGCGTCTTTTAAAAGTAGGTCCTGCGATTCTTGACAGAATCTACCGGCGTGAATGACGTACACAGGATACTGCCGCCCAGACGAAATCCATACATCATGAATCGCCAATCTTGCCTGAGAAATGTAATTGTCATCGACGACAAAGACAATTGCTTTTTTGTCCATTGATCTTCCTCGTTGTAGTCGTCGGCGTTCTTTCAATAACTGCGGCTGAAAAAGTGACTTTAACTCTGAGCGAGTAACGGGAGTCGAACCCGTGCTTCCACTTTGGAAGAGTGGAGTGCTGCCGTAACACCTTACTCGCGCGACTGGTCTTTTTCTGTTCTTTGACACTCCACGCGGAAGTAGTCGAAAAAGACCAGTCTGTAGTCACATTTCCTTCTAAAATGATGGTTTTAGGACTACTGGATCAATTTATCAATATTTTGCGTTTTTGGCGTGATCTACCGATAAATCAATACCTGCCGCTGAAAATTCGCGGTAAACAGCCTGCTAGACGCCCCTATTTTCTATACAACCTTAACCAAAACGTTGTATGATCTGAATTGTACCAAACACACCGCCCAGATCGGATAAAGACATGAGAGACCCACGGCCAAGTTCTCCCGCTCGCCTTCGCGTGCAGAGCATCTCGACGGGATTCAGCGAGGAGACCGGTGGAGTAAAACTAACGGTCGAGCTGACCTACGACACCTGGTGCTGCAGCAACGGAGTTCACGAACTTGCCGACGCGACAAAGGCTGTTGAACGGTTGTTTTCCAAGTACGATGACCTGTTCTACGACATGTCAGAAGATCCGCTCGAGAAAGAAATTCAGGAAGAGATTGACCGTGGCCACCAGTGATCTAGCACTTCTCTACGCGCGCGTCTCGACGGCGATGCAGGCAAATGATGGAATGTCACTTGACGCGCAGGAACGAGAACTCCGCCGAGCAGCAGAACTCGCCGGCTTTACAAATGTAGAACTCCTCCGCGAGGAAGGTCGATCTGGAAAAAGCATATCTGGTCGACCCGTCCTACGGAGCGCTCTCGAACGTCTTGACACTGGAGAAGCCGCTGCTCTTTTTGTTACTCGATTAGACAGACTTGCACGCTCGACAAAAGACTTTCTAAGCATCATCGATAGAGCAAATACAAAAGAGTGGAGAATTGTACTTCTTGATCTTAATCTTGATACATCGAGCTATCAAGGCAGATTTGTTTTAACAGTCATGAGCGCGCTCGCCGAGATGGAACGTGCAATCATTGCAGAACGTCAAAAAGACGTTCACAAGGAACGTAGGGCACTTGGTAAAACATGGGGAGTTGATCTTGGACCAAAAACAAAAATATCTGTTGATACACGCAAGAAAATTGTTTCCTTACGTGATTCTGGAATGTCCTACTCTAAGATCGCCGACTACCTGAATTCAGAAGAAATACAGACAACACATGGTGGAAAATGGTTTCCATCAACTGTCTACAACCTTGTGAATAGACTAAAAGATGACGACATACAGTAAAGGTCGGAACGGCATGTTTGCAGCATTCCGACCTCTACTAATTTGGTGTCTAGTGCCTTGGAAAGACACTAAGATCAAACTTTAGTCCTTTTTAGAACATTCCTTAAGCCACAATGAATGCCCCGCGTGGGCAATCTGCGGTTCGCAATCTCCACACGACAATGGCTCGATGTTTGTAGTTTTAACTATCACTCTAAGAGTTGACATGTTTAAAACTGTGCTGTCGTCTAGATCAAGTTCATCTACAAGTCGTAGCCATTCACGTACATCGGCGACTGTCAAATTATTTCCAGCCATCTCGATACAGATAGTTCCATATTTAGAAATCATTATCGCGCAAACCTCGTTGCCATTCCCCAGTCAACATCACCCGTTGAAACAGCTCTTGGCATCAACATGTATCCATGAATTTCTGCCCTCGAGCCAAATCCCTCGATTTTTATACCACGTTCGCTCAATTTTCGTTGAAACGCGATCTGTGTCATCGGCTTTTCGCCACGTTCCTCACTCCATACCCGATATACAGCATATAGAGATTTAATCGGAGTCGTAGCTCCTTCAGATTCTTTTGTTTCCTCGAGAAGAAAGAATCCGATTCTGTCTTCATTTTTTCTGTAAATCTCTGACGCTTCGCTGACGGCCGAACACCATCCTAGAGCATCTCTAGCGCTTGACCCGAGAAGTTTAATGGCACCTTCAACAGCCCAGGAAAGAACCGCTGGAAGAGCACCTTCTGGGTCAAATATATAGTGCTTGAGGTCTGGATCAGGGTTTTCTGGCACGTTTGTCAGTGGTACAGGTCGAATTCGTCTCCACATGGCATCATCATTGATGATCGGTCTATGGTTTGTTGTGACCCACAGCTTTGCTCTAGACTGAAACGTGAATGGTTTTTCTCCAGGAGATCTCGCGGAAATTTCGCTAGAACCTGTCAATTTTTTGATCGAGTTTTCTTTAAGACGCTCTGATTCTGGGAGTTCGTCAACCCACACAAAACGTCGACCGCGTAGTTCAGCCCAGTGATATAGATCTGAACCGTGCGCCTGACCGTCGCCCTGAGCAAGAATGCTTGAGTCAAGTGGCCACGCGTATTGCGAAGTTCCTAGAGCTTTTACAAGGGCTTCAACAAGGGTGTTTTTTCCAGATCCAGGCGGGCCGTACACCATGAACATCACGTCATATGTACGAAGTCCAGTCATTGAATATCCAGCCGCTTTTTGCAACCATTCTTGAAGCTCTTTGTCACCGTTTGTTGCAAAATCTAAAAACTGTTCCCAGCGGATATTTCTAATTCCTGGATTGTATGCGACAGGAGCTCTTCGGGTAATAAACAGATCTGGTCGACCTTTCAAGAGATCACCAGTTCTTAGATCGATTACGCCATTGGCAACACCAAGTAGTGTCTCATCGCTGTCCCACGACTCAACGTTTATGAACACTCTCGGATCTGATGTGGCACTTTCAATCGCGCTGTTAATTCGTGCATTTGATTTTGCTTGCTGTGCCCATTTCACTACTTCTGACTGCTTATCCGCATCATCTAGATAGTGAATTACTTCGCTTGCAATGATCGGAGAGATCTTTTTTGAAAGTTCTCTCATTTCCAGATTTTCGGTGTCTGGCTTCCAGTATCCACCGTCCCAATGAAACCAACCTAGTCCCGGAGTATATCTGACAGCAGCGCCAAAAGAATCAACGAGTCGCCGTCCGTTTCCAGTATCCGTAAGCGTTCTTTTTCCAGGTTCGCCACCTTCATCCTCACCAAGCGCGTCAGGGTCAAGCGGAACGTCGATATTTGAGAGTCTACTAGCGACTGCAAGCGAGTCACCGTCGGCGAGAGAATCTTTAACAGCACCGCCAATAGTGCCAGGAAGATGACTATCACTGTAATTTTGAACCGTAGTTGCATTTTTAGAAGTCTTCTGCTTTTTGGCGGTGGAAGTTGAATTTGTCTCTTCTTGTGACTTAATTGCCCATTCTTGAAGTCCAGGCCAAAGACGTTCAGTCTTCGGGTTGTCAATGACAAACTGTATTGCACGACGAACATGCATCAACAGTCCTCCAGGACCTTCAAGTTCAAGAGGTGGTCTAACTTTCTCAGCGTTAAACCTGATCATCATTGTCTCGACTGCAAGTCTCCCAGCTTCGGTATTGATGGGAAACTTATTTGCAATTGCACAAGTCATTGAATAGATGTCTACCGCGCGCGATCCTTCATCTATTCCGTCTGAAAGAAGTCGGTCGACGTCTACGCGTTCTCCACCGAATTCCAGTCCGTCAAGAAAACCCCACTCGCCTTCACCGAGAGCTGATTCAAGACGTCTTGATCTTTTTCGTAGAGCTGCTAAAAGTTGCTCTGGAGCTTTTGCAATTTCTATTTGCCATGGAGCTTTTCCGTCCACCCAGTCGTAGCAGACTCCTGAAAAATGTCTTGACGGCGCAATCAGAACGTATCCGTTGTGCTTAATGTCAACTCCGTTAAGACCAGACTTTTTTAGATTTCCAACGAGAACTTCTGATTCATCACATCTGTAAAAAAGATGCCGTCCACGGATTCGTTGACCACCTACAGAATACTCTCCCGTTATCGCCTCGACAGTTTGAGGAAGCGCTCCATCAACTAGAGCCTCAAACTTATCAAATGAATCTGGTCCGCCTGAACGTGGATCAATGTCAATGACAAAAAATCCACTTGGTCGACAAAATACACTAACGTTTCCTTCTGATCCATTTGACCACCATGACCGTACTTTTTCTAAATCATTCGTGGCATTAATGTTCCATTCAGGAATAGATGGATGCTTGCCAACGTCTTTCGGCTCGAGATGTGTGCCACCGCACGTGCATTTTCCGTTGACAATTCCGTAGCACGGCATAATGTGCCAGCCACGCTCCGCGTACCACGTGGCGGCAGGACCAAGACGTCCGTTGGCTGATTCCCATGAAGTCACGAAGACCGCCGTAAAAAGGTGAAGAACATCATCGAAGATACAAATTTTATCATCAACGTGCCCTTGTTGAATAGAAAGACGACACTATAGACGATGCCTTCAGCGTCAAGGTTGACTATATATCCTGAACCGAAAAATTAGTGAATCGACCAGTGTTTTTTGCGGATCAAGAACCATACTTTAACACGCTCTAGTACTTGCAATTTATGATAAAGTCAAGTACATCCTGCAGTAATACGTACCGTACATGTACTAAACATCGAGGAGAGAAGTGGGTAACCTACTCAATGACATAAAAAATGAAGGATCAAGAATGGGAAAAAAGCCCAGAATTTTAGAAATTCTTGAAGAACTTTCTGAAGAAGATCAAGCTGATCTCCTGACAGCGCTGGATGACCACAGCATACCTGCATCTAATATCCGTGAAGCAATGAAAAAGCGCGGATATAAACTAAATATAGACGTAATAGGCCGCTATCGTCGCGGAGAACTGGTAACCGATATCCATGAGTCTATCTGATGACATTAAAGCTGAAGATGAAATAACAGAGCTTCGCAAGGCTCTTAAACGCTCGCAGCAGGCGGAATACCGAGCAAAAAGAGCAAATGAAATAATTGTTGAAGCCGTCTATACAGCAGCACGTGACGCCGCAGTTTCTACTGGACGCTCACTGCCCGCAAATACCAAGATGCCTAAGGACACGAGAAAGCAAAAAGGTGAAATAGCTTTTATCCATGCAACGGACTGGCAACTTGGAAAAAAGACAGCCGGATACGGGATAGAGACATGCGACAAAAGAATTCGCCAGTTTGTTGACAAAATTTTTGAACTAACAACAATACAGCGAACCCATCATCCAGTTCGAGAAGCGGTGCTGGTTTTTGGTGGAGACATGGTCGAGGGTATCACGATATTTCCGGGGCAAGCCTGGGAAGTTGAAGCGCACCTGTTCGAGCAACTATTCGAAACAGTGCGAATAGAAGAATACATGGTAAGAAGTATCGCTCAATACTTTGACAAAGTTCACGTAATTTGCGAATACGGAAATCACGGAAGACTCGGAAAAAAAGGAGAACTTCCGGCAAATGATAACATTGACGCGATTTCATACAGAATTACACAAGATAGAACAAAAGATCTCAGGAACGTGACATGGCAGTTGTCGGCAGACTGGTATCAGATCGCTGAAATTGGCTCATACCGAGCGCTCATCGTACACGGTGATGAAATAAAAAGCTTTGGAGGCGGTACACCTGCATTTGGAATCCTGAGAAAGTGTAACGCGTGGGCAACAGGTGTTGTCCCAGAGTTCAAAGATGTGTACATGGGTCACTTCCATACTCCTATGACTCTTGTCATGGCCAATGGTGGACGAATCTTTGTGTCAGGTTCTCCAGAAAGTGAAAGCGTATATGCTGCAGAATTTGTTGCAGCAAAAGGACTGCCGTCGCAGCGACTTCATTTTATTGATCCAGAAAAAGGTCGCGTAACAGCAGAATATACCGTCTGGCTTGACTAACAGTCCCGATCACAAAGTATAGAAAATGGTAAAATTTAACTAGAACACTTTCTGGAGCCTGCCATGCCCTGGTCTAATGATGTATTGACAAGAACAGTAATTGGTACGTATCTATCAGCCAATGGAAATCCAGCCAACGGCAGAATATCTTTTCGTCCAACGGCAAGAATTCTTGATGAAAACGACACCATTCTTCTAAACACCGTCGGAATGATCATTGAACTAGATGTCAACGGATCATTTAGCATTGAACTTCCAACAACAGACAACAGTCTTCTAAAACCAGCAGGCTGGGCATATGAAGTTGTTGTCCGCATATACGGATCAAAACAAACAAAATTCTATATGTTTCTTCCGTATGACGACGGATCACCCGTAAATATCGTCAATGTCATAAGCGCTGGCACGACTGAAACTCCAATCAGTTTTTACGGCACGCAAACACCTGTAGCAGGCATAGCTGGGATACAGGGCCCAACTGGACCGCAAGGACCAGCTGGAGCGACTGGACCAGCAGGAAGTGGAATGCCGGCCGGCGGCGCTATTGGAGATCTTTTAGCAAAAACCGGCTCCGGAGATTACGCAACCGGATGGACAGACTCTCCAACAGTTGATTCACTAAACTTTGATTTAGTAAACTCCGATCCAGTAACGGTCGGACGGATGACATGGAACGACACAGACGGTTCTCTCGATCTCGGACTAAAAGGTGGAAACGTCACAATTCAAGTCGGACAAGAACAAGTCCAACGTGTTGTAAACAGAACCGGCACAATAATAACTCGAGGACAAGTAGTCAGACTTTTTGGTTCATCAGGACAACGTATAGGCGTAGCCCTAGCTCAAGCTACTACAGACGCAAATTCCAGCAAAACATACGGTGTTGCCGCGGAAGACATCGCTGATAATCAAACAGGCTTTGTCATGACAGAAGGATTTGTCCGCAATATCAACACTTCTGCCCTGACAGAAGGCGCGATAATTTGGCTTTCCCCAACAGTAGCTGGAGGAATGACAACAACAAAGACAACAGCTCCAAATCACCTAGTAATGGTTGGTGTCTGCGTTGTACAAGCTAACAACGGGATTATCGCCGTAAAAGTTCAAAATGGATATGAAGTAGATGAACTTCACGATGTTGCGTACACGAACCTAGCAACTGGTGACTTACTGACTAGAACAAGTTCTGCGCTATGGGAAAATATCACAAGAACTACTCTGGCCTCGGATTCAGCGTTCAGTTCTGTCTATGCCCCGCTAACACGAACAGTCGGAAACTCGCTCGCAACAACAGGCACAGTAAACCTTGACGCGACAGCTCTTAATGGAACATATCAAACAATTTCACTGACCGGTGGAGTCACATTTACAACAACAAACAGGGCCGCTGGAAAAGTCATAACAATTAAACTTTCTGCAGGCGCTGCCATACGAGCACTCGCGTTTCCAGCATGGACATTTGTCGGTTCAGCAACACCGACAAGCATCGCCGCGAACAAAACAGCAATTATAACTATCACGTTCTTTGATGCCACAGACGCCGGCGCGGTTGCAGCCTACGTCGTGCAACCGTAAATCAAAGTGTTCACGCTACTGAAGTATAATATCTATATTGGAGGATTTTATGGCATTTTGGCTGTCTAACCTAGCATTAGTTTTAAAGAACGCTGGATTGTCCGTTGTAGAGATTGACGGATGGAAAACAAGAACCTTTGCAACGTGGACTCCTCCGGGATACGTTGTAAAACCAACGCATGTCATGGTGCATCACACGGCAAGCAAAACAGCAGTTGAAAACGACATTAATTATATTTTGCACGGTCCAGTTTCACCGATATGCAACATATTTCTTGCGCGCGACGGGGTCTGTCACGTGATCGCGGCTGGACGTGTAGCTACAAATGGAAAAGGATCAAGTATCTCATGGAACGGACAAGTTCCGGACAACATGATGAATCACTATGCAATCAGCATTGAAGCAGCAAATAATGGAATAGGCGAGCCGTGGCCAGAAGTTCAAACAAAGGCGTATGTAACACTGTGTGCCGCACTATGCTCCGCATATCAAATTCCAATAAAAAATGTTAGAGGACATTTTGAATGGGCGCCGACAAGGAAAATTGACCCTGCCGGACCGTCTCCATGGAGCCCAGACAAGAGCAGCTGGGACATGGATAAGTTTAGACAAGATGTATTTTCAGCAACAAAACCATCAACTTCAATTTTACTCGAGGACAACATGGAAATCTTAAATCCACCCGTCAGAATACTTGACACTAGATCAAATAATTCAAAACTTGAAGCCGGAACTACTCGTATAGTCGCACTTGGACCGAACAGCAACATCTCTGCTGCTATGATCAACATAACCGCAGTAGGGGCAGCAGGTCCAGGATACATGACCGCGTGGGCACCCGGAAGTGTCCGCCCAACCACATCAGCATTAAACTACCAGAATTCAAATGCTGTGTGCAACGCTGTCATTGTTCCCGTCGTAAACGGAACAATCAACGTGTTTTCAAGTCAAGCATCGCATCTCGTAGTCGATCTTTACGCCACCTGGGCGTGACGCGTCCGTGAACAAGTCATCTATCACGTTGAACGAGAGGTAGCACATGGCTTGGTCTATTGACGTACTTACACGCACGCTCACCGGAAGTTACCAGTCGCCGAGCGGATCTCCGGCGCAAGGAAAAATAACATTCAAACCATCTGTAAAAATTTTAGATCAAGATGATGCAATTATCATCAATGATAGTAGCTTAACTGCAACTCTTGATGTAGATGGTTCGTTTAGCATCGAACTTCCAGTCACAGACAACGTGCTACTCCGTCCGCAGAATTGGACGTACGAAGTAACAGAACGCATATATGGAGTAAGGCCGTCCAAATACTACATAGTATTTCCGTACGGTAGCGGTTCGCCAATTGACATTTCAAATGTCATTATCGCCGGTGAATCTTCTGGAACTGGACTGTCAAATGCGCAGAACGGGGTGCAAGGTCCAATAGGTCCTGTTGGGCCAGTTGGTGCAACCGGACCACAGGGCACACAGGGTGTAACAGGTGTAACGGGTGTTACTGGTGTAACGGGTGTCACTGGTGTAACAGGTGTAACGGGTGTAACAGGTGTAACGGGTGCAACAGGTGTTACTGGTCCAATAGGAATTTCAGGTGTTACCGGCGTCACTGGAGTGACTGGCGTTACGGGAGTAACTGGCGTCACGGGAGTAACTGGTCCGCAAGGGACAACCGGCGCAACAGGGCCAATAGGAGAAGTAGGAAGTGTCGGTGCTTCAGGAATTAAAGGTGTTACAGGTGCAACCGGGCCGCAAGGTGTTACCGGCGTCACTGGAGTGACTGGCGTTACAGGCGTTACTGGTGCAACAGGTGTAACAGGTGCAACCGGGCCGCAAGGCGTTACTGGCGCCGGTGTAACAGGTGTAACAGGTGTAACAGGTGTTACAGGTGCAACAGGACCGCAGGGCGTAACCGGAGCTGGCGTAACGGGTGTTACAGGTGTAACGGGTGTAACAGGTGCAACAGGTCCTCAAGGTGTACAAGGTGTCACGGGTGTAACTGGTGTAACAGGCGCCGGTGTTACAGGCGTCACAGGTGCAACAGGTCCTCAAGGTGTAACGGGTGTAACAGGTGCAACAGGTCCTCAAGGTGTACAAGGTGTCACGGGTGTAACTGGTGTAACGGGTCCTCAAGGTGCAACTGGTGTAACTGGTGTTACTGGCGCTACTGGTATAGCAGGCGCGACCGGACCGCAGGGGACGCAAGGTGTTACTGGTGTTACAGGCGTTACAGGTGCAACAGGTCCTCAAGGTGTAACGGGTGTAACAGGTGCAACAGGCCCTCAAGGTGCACAGGGTGTAACAGGTGTAACAGGTGCAACAGGTGCTGGTGTAACAGGCGTAACCGGACCGCAAGGCGTAACCGGTGTCACAGGTGCAACTGGACCGCAGGGTGCACAGGGTGTAACAGGTGCAACAGGTCCTCAAGGTGCACAGGGTGTAACAGGTGCAACAGGTCCTCAAGGTGCACAGGGTGTAACAGGTGTAACGGGCGCGGGTGTTACAGGTGTTACAGGTGTCACAGGTGCAACAGGTCCTCAAGGTGTACAAGGTGTCACGGGTGTAACAGGTGCAACAGGTCCTCAAGGTGTAACGGGTGTAACAGGTGCAACAGGTCCTCAAGGTGTACAGGGTGTCACGGGTGTAACGGGCGCGGGTGTTACAGGTGTTACAGGTGTTACAGGTGTCACAGGTGCAACAGGTCCTCAAGGTGTACAAGGTGTCACGGGTGTAACAGGTGCAACAGGTCCTCAAGGTGTACAAGGTGTCACGGGTGTAACGGGCCCGCAAGGCACGGCTGGTGTAACAGGTGTTACAGGTGTTACAGGTGTAACAGGTGTAACAGGTGTTACAGGTGCAACAGGACCGCAGGGCGTAACCGGAGCTGGCGTAACGGGTGTTACAGGTGTAACGGGTGTAACAGGTGCAACAGGTCCTCAAGGTGACGTTGGTGTTACAGGTGCAACAGGACCGCAGGGCGTAACCGGAGCTGGCGTAACGGGTGTTACAGGTGTAACGGGTGTAACAGGTGCAACAGGTGTTACTGGTGTTACAGGTGCAACCGGGCCGCAGGGCGCGTTTGGTGGCGCAACATTTTCATATATCTATGAAACTACATTTGATACAGCAATGCACAATAGTTTCACACAGGGACGACTTGGATTTAACGACACCGGTCTTGTACTTGCGACACAGTTTTACATCGCGTATAACGATTCAACAAGCACGAATATTGAAGCATTCTTGCAAACAATAGATGATTCAACCTCATCAATAAAGGGTCATTTCAAGGTATACGAATCCGCTGATCCTACAAATTTTGCGATGTTTTCAATCATAGGAAATCATCTACACTATAATCAACACTTTCATGTTCCAGTAGCGTATATAACATCATCAGGTTCCGGATTAATTGATGGAATGAACGTTCAAGTAACGTTCGCGCGGACAGGTGATATTGGCGATCAAGGTGTCACTGGTGTTACGGGTGCAACCGGACCGACAGGTGTAACGGGTGCAACCGGACCGACAGGTGCTGGTGTTACAGGTGCAACAGGTGTAACAGGTGCAACAGGGCCGCAAGGTGTCACTGGCGTTACAGGCGTCACAGGCGCGACCGGACCGCAGGGGACGCAAGGTGTCACTGGCGTTACAGGCGTTACAGGCGTTACAGGCGTTACAGGCGTTACTGGTGTAACAGGACTGCAAGGCGTTACTGGTGTAACAGGTGCAACAGGCCCTCAAGGTGCACAGGGTGTAACAGGTGTAACAGGTGCAACTGGCGTAACTGGTGCAACAGGTGTAACAGGTGCAACCGGGCCGCAAGGTGACGTTGGTGTAACAGGCGTTACAGGCGTTACAGGCGTTACAGGCGCAACCGGACCGCAAGGTGTACAAGGTGTAACGGGTGTAACGGGTGCAACAGGCGCACAAGGCGTAACAGGACCGCAAGGTGTACAAGGTGTAACAGGTGCAACCGGGCCGCAAGGTGTCACTGGCGTTACAGGCGTCACAGGCGCCGGTGTCACTGGCGTTACAGGCGTAACTGGTGTTACAGGTGCAACCGGCGTAACCGGACCACGCCAATATGTGGGAACCACGCCCCCATCAAGCCCACAAGAAGGCGACCAGTGGCTAAATTCAAACAACGCTCGTCAGTACGTTTACTACGACAGCTTTTGGGTTGAAGTTGGAGCAGCATTCCAAGGCCCAACTGGCCCAACTGGCTCAACAGGCTCAACAGGCCCAGCAGGAGCCGGAAACACAATCGTTCTAAATCAGTTCTTCATCTAAACCGCAGAAAGGGCCTTAATGGCTACTCAACCGCAATTCATTAGTACACCTCGCATCGGCGTTGCTTCGCTTTCCTCAGCAAACACAGCAGTAGACGGAACCGGAACGATCACAACGCTCATCATTGGAGCAGCTGCCGGGACCCGCGTGCTTGAAATCGATACACAGTGCGCAACACAAACAACGGGGCAAGCTTCGGCAAACGTCGCCGCATTGATCAACATCTTTCTATCGTTGGACGGTGGAACAACCTGGAATCTTCTAGATCAGATTTCTGTGACGGCAGCGTCAGCTTCAAACACCGTACGACTTAACCGCAACCTCGCTACGTACGCAAACCTGATTTTGCCGGACGCTAATGCGCGTTTAGGGTGTACCACTACCATTGCTCAACAAACCCGTGTGTTTGCGTTGGGGGGAGATTTCTGATGAATCTTGCAGCCACTGGTTGGCCGGGAAGTCCGCTACCTTCTGAAACTGTGACCTCCGGCGGAGCGAGCAGTACGGGGGCTTGGCAGCGTCCTACAGGGTCAAACGGCGGAATGCTTTCCCGTTCGTGGCCTGCTGGTTCAATGCGAGAATCAACTCTTGGCGCAGAAATTTTGGCAACAGCTGACTGCTGGTGGGACGCTGCATACTACGAGAACAACTCGGGATACTGGAGAAATCGAGGTACTGCGGGGCCGACTGCTGATCTTATTCGATCTTCAATATTGCCGATGCCTTGGCGAAAGCCTGCCGGTGAAGATTACCTTGCGCTTTTTGGGCGTGCTACTCAGCCGATTACATGTACTGCACCCGCATCTGCTGTATCGTACGCTGCTTACCGGCTTACCGATGAAGCGTCTTCCCCGACAACAGGCGCTGTAACGGGCGGCGCAGTATTTTCTTTTGGTCCAACTTTTGCTGGAAACTGGACGCAAATTGATCTTTTAGATGCTTCCAGTGCAGTTGTCGGTTCTTGGAAAGCATCAGAGACATCAAACTCTGGATACACCGACGCGTACGGCGTAACGTGGTCGATCACCTACAACGATTCAGCCAACGGTGCCTTGACTTACCCGATCCTGATGAGGACCACCGCGAACGGCGGGAGGCCGTGTTTTGGTTTTGGCGCTACTGCTACGGGTGCATTCCCTCGATGGCTCAATAACAGTGCCGGTGGTTTGTTCAATGTGTCCAGTGGAGACGACATTACTGCCCTTGTCGTTGTTCGGCAATCGTACTCAAATTCGGTTTACGGTGACTACATGTCATGGGCGTTTAGACAGGCAAGTGGGTCAGAAGCAACCCAACGATGGTATATCGGTGTCGGATACGATGTAACAACTGGTTATTCACGAATTGTTCCGTTCATCAATGGTATCAGTGTGACAGGAATCAACTTTGCGACTTTAGGATTATATGGAAAACGAGTTTGCGTCGCAGCAACAACGACGCGACAAGGAAGGGCATCAAACACTTTTTTGAACGGTGTTTTATCATCGTCAACCGCCGCCGCTGGATCAATGCAAGGAATCCAAAGCGGCGCATTATTTACCTTAGGAGGCAACGCCTCCAACTCTGGGTGGTTTAACCCAACATGCGACTTCTACGCTGCAGCATTTTTTCGTCGCTCACTTACCAGCGAAGAACTTCTTGCCATTTCCACCCACTACGGTGTTGAAGGATAATTGCTATGCCTATTGATTTTCCTAACTCGCCCACAAATGGACAAGTGTTTAACTCTGGCCTTCTTAGTTGGTCGTGGGACGGAACTAGCTGGAATCTAGTTTCAACTCCTGGCCCGACAGGCGCAACTGGACCGACCGGTGCAACAGGACCGCAGGGCGTAACCGGAGCTGGCGTAACGGGTGTTACAGGTGTAACGGGTGTAACAGGTGCAACAGGTGTTACTGGTGTTACAGGTGCAACAGGACCGCAGGGCGTAACCGGAGCTGGCGTAACT
>Ga0208784_1000261_pt1 | contig 27096 bp, 20 predicted proteins | sample DEB19_08_DNA_FD_184531 | JGI IMG/M metagenome (GOLD analysis project Ga0208784, IMG submission 184531) | Aqueous microbial communities from the Delaware River and Bay under freshwater to marine salinity gradient to study organic matter... | ecosystem: Environmental > Aquatic > Marine > Coastal ... | reverse complement strand
GTGCTCCTGATGATCCTTGAGCACCAGCAGATCCCTGAGCACCAGCGGCTCCTTGTGCTCCTGATGATCCTTGAGCACCAGCAGATCCCTGAGCACCAGCGGCTCCTTGTGTTCCAACAGCACCTTGAACACCTTGAGCGCCTTGAGCGCCAGGAGCTCCTGCACTTCCAGCAGCAACAGCAAGAACTGAAGTGAATCCACGAATGTCAGTTACATATTTTAAACTTGCTCTTGGATAATTTGTATAACTCGCTTTACAATCATAGATGAGTTTGTATAGAAGTCTGAACTCTACAATTGGTAAATCTGGTAATTGTAAATCAGCAAAACTATAATTGACAGCATCATTTTCATTTGCGTGGTTCTCTTGTCCAATGAGACCAATTATAGGATAATTAATATTATTTGTCGCAACAATGAATGTAACACCAAATTTGTTATTTCCAATATCAGTTGTTGTCCAGCTTCCAGCTACATTTTGGTTGTAAACTGGGAATGGGGTTGCGCTAATTTTAATTGGATAATCAGTTGGAGAGTCAATCACCCAATGAGTTCCACTCAAGTAGAATATTGGAATTCTAGCAGGACCTTGGATGTCCTGTTCCCAAGTATTTGCAGTTGGTGTATTACTATGTGTAATGTCTACCTGTAGATCTTCGTCAAAGAACGTCCCATCAATAATATCTAATTGCATGTGAGTGTTTGAAGATCCATCACCATTCAGAATATAATTATTGACATTAAACCCATTAGCAATCGCAGCCCCACGCGTGCGATGCAAATATTCGTGCGTTTGCCAATCTAATACAATTCCATGACGTTCATCAGCAACGAATGGTGCGGTTCCAGTATCCGCATTCCAATACACATAAGCAACCATACAATCATTTGGCCAATCAAAGAATGTAGTTTTGTATTGAAGAGTTGCTGTTGTATCGAAATAGATGTAATACAATCCACTAGTGTTTGGAAGAGTTACGGTTCTTTCGTTTGAAATTGTATACTTAATTCCTCGAGAATAAATCTCATAAGAACCAGATACAGGCGTGATTCTGAATTCTCTTGAGGAATTTGTAAATCCAATCGTAGAATCAGCTTTGTTTACAATACCAAGAGGTTCTCCAGTGTCTACTGAGAAAGATGCGCCGAATGGACCTTGAGCGCCCTGTACGCCTACAGATCCTTGAACACCTTGCGCGCCCTGAATACCAACAGCACCTTGAGCGCCTGTTGAACCCTGAGCACCAGCTGATCCTTGTGCTCCTGTTGTTCCCTGAGCGCCTACTGATCCCTGCGCCCCAGCTGTTCCTTGGGCACCAGCAGCACCTTGAGCACCTGCTGAACCCTGAGCACCAGCTGATCCTTGCGCTCCTGTTGCTCCTTGTGCGCCAACATCACCTTGAGCTCCTGGAGATCCTTGCGCTCCTGTTGCTCCTTGTGCGCCAACATCACCTTGAGCGCCTGGAGATCCTTGCGCACCACTTCCACCACCACCAACGACTGTAAATTCAATATTGGCATTACCATTAATGCCAGATGTCACCGAAACTGTTAATGTGGATGTGTTAACAAAATTAACACCATTGGCGGAAATTGTTGAACCAGAATTAGCTGAAATTAAAGTTCTTATCGGCAAACCAAGCCAAGCACCATTCGATGCGATTACATTTCCATATGATTGAAGTCTGAGATAATCAACGTTCGCTGCACCTCTGACTTGAAGAACGCTTTGTCCATCGTTAATGGAAACATTACCGATATGAACATTAACATTAGCGCCACCAAACCTTGCTAAATTGATTATTCCGTTCGCTTGAACTTCAATTGAAGGAATTCCAGAAACATCGTTGACTGAAAATATTGTTCCAGTTAGATCATTTGTAATTGAATGTAATTGACCAGCAGAACCTTCATAAGAAAGTGTACCATTCGAATCTGGGTAAACTTTCAAAACAATTTCAGTATTGACGCTTGTGTTTGCGCCTCGAAATGCAATAGTCGGATCAGTTCCATCAACCGCATTAATGTTTGGTGTTATAATAATATTTTTATATGTGTTTGCCATGTTCTAACTTTGAATTAAGGCTGATATTATTTATACTCCGAATCTCCCTCGGATAGCATTATAATTTTGTTTGATTTCATCTTGCGTCAATGAGCGATTGTAAACTTTGAATATTGCGCAGTTCATGTCTATGAAGAATGTTGTTGTGCCACCTCTCCAAATGGCTATTCTACCCAAACCGTTATTGAAATTTCTATTCGTTGCATTCTCTGTACCAATTTGTTGGGATAAAGTTTGCGGGATCGCGTTTATGTATATTTTATTGTTTGTATACGAAACATCACTTCTCATTTCAAACACATAATGTTTCCAGTTATTAACTAAACCCAAACTCGTAACTGACGCTGCTGATATACCATAAATATCACTTGATGCTGTGTTATATCCAAGACGCCCACCACTGCACCAAACACTATAATTAGCCCATCCAAAAAACATACCATTAGTGTAACTCGCCCCGATTTTACACCACATTTCTACTGTTGTAGTTGTACTCAGATTAGTGACAGAGAAATTGGCATAATCGTTGGTCCCATCAAAAAAGATATTTCCTGAATTTGAAGAATCATAGATCGCACCATTCGTAAGAGTTACATTTTCTGCTTTTGCTGCGGAAACGTCTACCCACGTATTCCCGCTTCCGATGTATGATCGAATATTTGCTGCATCTAGATACAATCTAAGACCATCATTCGTTATTTCTGGACCATGAAATTTTGACATTTAAATCTATTGATCTCCTGCCCAATCAGAAGTCGCTAGAATATCCATAATTTCATTGTAATTATATGGACCTTCTTTAGATGTCAACGCATCAACTGATTGTGGCACGATACTCCCATTCCATTTGACAAATGTTTTTGTACGATCAACGCTAAGTCGAACTGTTTCTGCTGAAGTTTCCATCACTTCTTCGAAATTGACTGATGGTAATTCACTGACATTGAAAATCATAAATTGCCTTTCGTCAAACATTTAAATTCCATATCTCCCACGTATATTGCTAAAATTCTGACGAACTTCAGAGGCAGTCAGACTTCGATTGTAAATTCTAATTATGCCAATGTTTGTGTCGAACAAATTACCAGAAGAAACGACATCATCCCATCGACGATTAATTCTAACTTCCCCGCCAGATGCGGGCGTTCCCGTGTATGATAACGAATCAACTTGTGTGCCATTAGTATATTGTCTGACAGTTGAGCCGTCATAAGTTCCTGTTATATGCACCCACTGATTTTGTGCATACGCAACACCAGTTGTACTTCTCCACGCACCATTAAAGAACCCAACTGCTATATTGTAATTGATTGGTGCATTGTTGGTGCCAATTGTAAAATTTAAATTTGACGATAAGTCATATTGCCCACCAACAACCATCGCAACTTTTGTGCTATATGATGCTGTGAATCTAACTGCAACCTCTACTGTCCATCGCGTCAAACTACCAAGAGTCGCTGCGTTCGCATATTGGGAACTGCTAGATGAAAACGCAATGTATCCACCATTTGCAGTGCTGTATGTTGGTGAATTTTGCAACGTTGCATTATTCGTTCCAGTGATATAATTGAACCACGTTGATCCGCTTTTTGGGTATGATTTAACATTTGCAGCATCAAGGCAAAACACCAATCCGTTTGTCACGCCTCTTGAATTATAATGTGATCCCATTTTATTCTTTGTATTCTATAGTCAGCTTTGGAATATCGATTCTCTCTGCAAATATTATGAAATAATATTCACAACCATTTACTTTGTTAATATGTATTGTATCGCCATCGATATAATCGACTGATAGTATAGCTGAACTTCCAATTGGCGTCAATTGAACTGTAATTGAATCAGGATCGATCAATTTAGTCCAATGATCAGGGAGAACAATCTTAGAATCTGAAGTTCTTCCTCTGAAGTATACTCCATTCTCTGGACCTTCGAGCGAACCATAGCGAAGTCGCATATTTTCTTTGCTAGGATGTTCAATATCGAAGCTCTTTGCTGTTGCATAAATCGTACCAGTGCTTGCGTCGAAATACAACTTCGAAGATGTTACTCTTGCTGTTGATTCTGCATTTGGTGTTGGTACCATTACAGGATAGAGTAATGTAGAAGCGACGTCATTTGTTGCATTGATCAATGCTGTGTTTGCGATAATTGAGACGTTCGCGTTTCCAGTAACACCAGAAGAAACTGCAATTGTTGTAGTAGATGTGTTGACGAAATTAATACCATTCGCATTTACAGTTAAAGCAGAGTTGGCAGAAACAAGAATTGAAGATAAACCACCAGATCCAGTTCCTGGAGCGCCTTGCACACCTTGTGGTCCCTGTGCTCCAGAACCCTGAACTCCTTGTGCACCTTGAACTCCTTCGGCTCCTTGTGCGCCAACTGCTCCTTGAACACCATCAATACCTTGTGCACCAACAGAACCCTGAACTCCTTGTGCACCTTGAATGCCTTGTGTTCCTTGAACACCAGCGGCTCCTTGTGCGCCAACTGCTCCTTGAACACCATCAATACCTTGTGCACCAACAGAACCCTGAACTCCTTGTGCACCTTGAATTCCTTGCGCGCCCTGAACACCAGCGACTCCTTGTGCACCAACAGAACCCTGAACTCCTTGTGCACCTTGAATGCCTTGTGTTCCTTGAACACCAGCGGCTCCTTGTGCGCCAACAGAACCTTGAATTCCTTGCGCTCCCTGAATACCAGTGGCTCCCTGAGCACCAGCAGATCCTTGTGCGCCAACAGAACCTTGAATTCCTTGCGCTCCCTGAATACCAGTGGCTCCCTGAGCACCAGCAGATCCTTGTGCGCCAGCAACGCCTTGAGTGCCTTGAGGACCAGAAACTCCCTGAGCGCCAATCGCTCCCTGAGCACCGATTGTACCTTGACTGCCCTGAGCGCCATTAGCTCCTTGAGCACCTTGTGCCCCAGCAATTCCATCAACACCTTTGCCTGTATTGAGTGAAATTTTACTTGCAGGGGTATTTGTGACTTTTATGTTTCCAGTGTTACCAGCCACACGAACTTGATTGACAATTTTAACCGCTCCAGTATTACTGGAGATTTTTATGTCAGTCATTCAGTTATTCTCGGATTTACAATAATCAATCCTTCAACTATACGACTAACATTATTTGATGTGTCTACTTGTTTTATATCAAACAAATATCTACCAGCTTTTATTGTTGCATTATTTGCAGCAGTTATTGCAAATCTAACTAAACCATTAGAAGAATTTAAAATCGTTGATGTTAAATTTGCAGTTGTGGTTGTTGAATAATACGATTTCTTCATTGAAGAGGAAAAAGTATACCCAGCAACATTTTTAGCAGTTCCATCATCATTAGTGATGGTCATGTCAAAGCTGAAATCTGCACCTTGGTCTAGGTTCAGTTCGATAAATTGAGCCATCTTGGAATTCCTGAACTTTTAGATTATTTATACTTGAGAGAATCTCAATATTTCATTTTACTTATCTCAAGAAAACCAGTATAATCAGAGTGTCGGTTATGAAGAATAATATTGTTTAGATAGGGTTCGTGATAGAACACACGAACCTTTAAACCTTATTCTCTTTCCCGTCTATATTCTGGGCTAACGCCAGGATTTGGTTTGGTTGGATTCCCAACACTTGTTGTTACTTTTTTGTTTTTGTTTTCTTTTAGTTTTAAACCAATGAAAACAGCAAACCCAACAACCAATACAATTGCTATAACTACACCAATATCCATATTAGATCTCCTTTATACAGTTCGTTCTGCACTAGCAAAAAACACGAATGGTCTTCGAAAATATTCTTCTTTAGTTGTTCCACCATCAGTACTATATTTCATTATTACATTTCCAGAAGCACTAAGATCTGCTATACCGTTTGTCGCTCTTATCGCGGTAACCTGAAATGTTGCCTGAGCGTTTAACCTAACATCTGTGTTTGCTGCGTTACCGAAACACCCACTACCAGCGCCAGTTCCGCTTGCAGTAGTAGAATCTACTTTAACTTGAACCCAATGATCGCCAGCTGTGCTTGCTGTTGGTTTCCAAGTAATGCTACGAACAGTTGTCGTACCAGCATCAGTTCCGAGGGTTTGATATGATCCAGATCCATCTGAGTTCATAAGAATTCTTACTGTACCATTTGACGCCTTACCAACCACACTATTCAAATATGATATGCTGAGTATTGCATTAACACCATAATTTATTCCTGTTTGCGCTTTCGGAACATCTAAACCAAAACTCAAATTTGCTGCTTGAATTTTAGAACCAGAAGTAGTTATATTTGCAAGGTTTCTTGTGTTCGCCAAATTGAAATTTGTCGCTAACCCAGTTCTACCCAATTCAGTATTCACTTGCGTCATAGTAATTTGATCAGGAGTTGGAGTTGGCATTACTATATTCTCCTGAGATGTTTCACTAAATTATCATGCTTTTGATCAAGTTCTTTAATGGCTTCGATGAGCAATGCAACTATTTTCTCATATCTTACAGCTAAGATTCCGTCTGAACGTTCGGCGACTATTTCTGGTAAAATAGCCTGTAGCTCTTGCGCGATAACGCCAACATCTTCTTTACGAACGAAAATGCCATCTTCGCCACCACGATCTTTAATATGTTCATCTTTCCAGTCGTATCTAACGCCATTAATTTGTTTTATTAACTCTAGAGCGTTTTCGATTTTACGAATATTTTCCTTCAGCCTTCTGTCTGAAGAATAGTATGCGGTGATATCATTTGTTGCTCGAATTTCACCAGTAGTTCCTGACGCTGCTGTTCCTACGCCCAACGAACCAACAGTAAAATTGACACTTGTTCCTTGTGCGCCGACACCAGCTGGACCTTGTGCTCCCGCTGATCCCTGAGCACCAGCAGACCCTTGTGCACCTGATGATCCTTGTGCTCCCGCTGATCCCTGAGCACCAGCAGACCCTTGTGCACCTGATGATCCTTGTGCTCCCGCTGATCCTTGAACACCAGCAGACCCTTGTGCACCTGATGATCCTTGTGCTCCCGCTGATCCCTGAGCACCAGCAGACCCTTGTGCACCTGCTGATCCTTGAGCACCAGCAGCACCTTGAGCACCAGCAGACCCTTGTGCACCTGCTGATCCTTGAGCACCAGCAGCACCTTGAGCACCAGCTGCTCCTTGTGCCCCAGCTGCTCCTTGTGCCCCAGCAGCACCTTGTGCCCCAGCAGCACCTTGAGCACCAGCTGCTCCTTGGCTACCAGCAGACCCTTGTGCGCCTGCTGATCCCTGAGCGCCAGCAGATCCTTGAGCACCAGCGGCTCCTTGTGCTCCTGCTGGTCCTTGAACGCCAGCAGTTGAACCAGGAGCTCCTTGTGCTCCTGCTGATCCCTGAGCACCAGCAGCTCCCTGAGCACCAGCAGCACCTTGTGCGCCGAATCCACCAACGACAGTAAAACTGACATTAGCATTTCCTGAAGTTCCTGCGGCTACAGAAACTTGAACTGACGCTGTGTTAATGAAATTTAATCTTGATCTACTTTGTATTGATCCACTATTTGCAGAAACCAATACTGTATTTGATGAATTTGCGAGATCAAGAGCGAGGTTTGCGCCATTTAAAAACAACCCACGAGATACTATTAAATTTGCTGTGGTTGTATTTGAAGTAACATTAATGTTAGCGAAAGTGGCGTTATTTCTAACCGTAAGATTTGCAGTTTCAATTAAAGTTGATGTATTGATATTACCGAAAGTTGCATTATTTCTAACTGTTAAATTCGTTGTAGACAATAATGAAGTTACGTTAATATTACCAAAAGTTGCATTATTTCTAACAGTAAGGTTCCCAGTTTCAATTAAAAATGATGTGTTGATATTTCCAAATATTGCATTGTTTCTAACAGTAAGGTTCGTGGTTTCAATTAAAGATGCTGTATTGATATTCCCAGCAATCACATTCCCAGCAGTAAATATCCTATCAACGCGAGCGTTTCCGCTTACAAGTAATGCTGTAGAAATATCTGTATTCGAAAGGTAAAGAAGACCAGCTTCTTTTTCATATGTTGTACTTCTTAGCTCATTAACAGCATTAACAGCACTGTTAGTGTAAATTCGCCACTGATCGAATGTATTCGCTGTTTGTACCTGAGGAATATTTGGAGTCGGCATTATTTCTCTCTATCGATTAGAATTTGCAGCATTTGCTTTATATCAGACATTTCACTCTTCATTTTTGTAACTTCATCAGCCAATTTTTTGGCGTTTTCTTTTTCTTTCATAATCATTTCATGCTTTTTCAATGCGCTGGGATTGGTATTCAAAATTGAATTGTTTCGCATATCACGAACAAGACCATCATTGTCTTTTACCTTGACTAACATATTATCCCTCTGGTAACGAAATTGCCCTTAGATTTCTTATGGTGGGCGAAACGCAACCACATTCAGCTAACATTACAATTTTGATTGCAAAATATTTAAATGTTCCGCCGATTGGATATGTCACACCATCTTCAACATACGATATTTTATTTATTCTTGGATCAGAAGATGGGTTATATTTGAAGTCAATCGCTGTATTGAGATCTGGAGAAATAACATCATTTTCCAAATACATTCTTCTCCACTTAATGTCAGAGAAATTTCTGGAATCTGAATCAGATTGTACTTTATAGTACACAATAATATTTGTTCCTTGTGGTCTAATCGCCTTTAATGTTACGCGAAGGTCGCCAGAATCAAATCCATCTGCCAACGTCACCTTTCTAGTTATATATCTAGCAAGAGCATTACCACCAAATTTAGAATCTTCAGAAGTGATTACAGCTGTTGCGTTTGCTGCCCTTCCTGGTTCTGCAATTGTAATTGTTGGCGACTCAACATAACCTTTTCCTGCGTTAATAATATTCACAGAGGTAACATTACCACTCGCATTTAATGTTACGTTGGCAGTTGCTCTTGCGCCTGTTTCGCCAGGATACAGATTCGAATCGCTAATCGTGACGACAACGTTGCTCGCGTTACTGTGGAATCCGTCATTCGTGACAGTTACGCTAGTGTTATACAATTCACCATTATTGATAATATTTTGAGACACAAGAATATTGTAATTTTCAGCGTTGAAAAATGGAGAAACGTAATTGTCATTAGTATCGACTGTGACTTGAGATTGGAACGCTGTAGTATTAGACGCTGGAATCACCCTCCTTCTTCCACTTGTAACGAGTGAATCTGGCTTTTCAGCAAACCAAAATGGTTTGTTTGGAGAAATATCACTAAATGTCGATTCTAGCGCTGATGTTGAGAATAATGTTGTTTTAATTGCATGATCAATATTTGCAACTGGGAATTCAAATTCAGATGCGTTCAGAATAATTTCATCATAAGGAACTGCTGCAGATTGTTTTACTGGACCGAATGTTAGATTAATCGGCGAGGTATCAAAAACTGCTCGATTAATCCTAAACATTAAATCTTCGTTTTGGTATGGTGTCCAAGTTGATGCATTCTGAGATTTAAAGAAACTTCCAACATAAGGTTGTTCTGATACCCTTCTACCGTCAGCGTCACCGATTATTGCGCTTCCTAACTCAGAAACCCAAACTTCATAAGCTGGAGAATCTGAATAAACAACAATCGCATATTCAGTGGATGGCAATAAAAATACTGGATCAGAGAATGTAAATTTAGTCAATGTTGAAGTGTTAGAGCTTCTTGGGAATGTTGAAATCCCATCAGTAGTCTTAACGTCATAACATTGTACTGTTGCTGAGGCGATAACTCTATTAGTTGGATAACCATTTAGTGTTGATACAATTCTAACAGTTACTGGTATTTCAGCGTCATCTGCAGTTGGTTTCGATTTGAAGAATAAATCAACTGAAGTTGCAAACATTCCATAATTTTTTCTTGGTGTAATGAATGTTTGCGCGACGGGATCACCAAATGGTATGCCCAAACTCCCCATATTGAGAATAAAATCTGGTACAACAAAATTGAATGGGTTCGTAACTGTTGTTGTTGGCGAACCAGTTTGAGTTTCTTCATTCGTTGTTCTTTGATCTTCAACTTCAGTTGATATTGATGTATCAACTGTGTTCGATCCAGGCTGCGTTGTTACGGCACCACTACCACTAGTTGTGGTTTCTGTGGTGCGAGTTACTCGCAGAACCTCTCCTTCATATTGAACTGACAGCGCTGTCGTTGAATATTTTGCAGTAGCTTTCATTGTTGAATCGCTACCATTGAATGTAGTTGCGTCAGTTATTGTAAATATTCTTTCCCCAGTATAGAATCTTAGGTTTTCATTTTCTGGAAGATAAAAAATACCAGCAATATTGGTGTTTGAATCTACAACATGCGATCCAATAGAATATCTACTTGTGCTGTTGAGACCAGTAATTGCAGTTGATAATACCGCAACTGTATTACTCGATTCGAGTGAACTTATAGTTGCATCTTGCGTGTATCCGCTGCCATCTACGATTTTTATTGTTGTTGGAGTCGTTCCAGTGTATGTTGAAGAAAGATTAATCTTTGTCGTGGTTGGGTTAACGACCGAAATCACGCCACTGTTATGTGAATAAGAACCAACTGTTGATGTTTTTGTCGCTGTTTCAACAGATTTAATTATCGAACCAGTTGGAAATTTATTTTGAACATTTATAGAGGATAAATTTGCTCTATTTGAATTTATTACTGAATGTAATACTCTTTTCGTTGAAGAACTATTCGCCGTTCCACTTAGTGGAGTCACAACAAGAGCATTATTTGACGAAAACCAATGTTCAACTCTAGCGCTAAATGTGTTTGAAGTGAAAGTTGTTGAGTTATTATCACCTTGGAATATAATATCCCCGACTGCAAACGTACTAGAAGTCAAAGAAGTTGCACCATACTGCGCAACGTTTAATGTTATGAAATTATCATTCAGGAATAGTTTATTGGGAGAAACGCTTCTAATTACAGTTGAAAATGAGTTTGTTGTTTCGCATATAATCTTCTCACCAACATTATATTTTGTAGCATCAGTTCCAGTTATAATGAGTTCAGATGCAGATTGAACATACTCATCTACATTAATTTCGTCGAAATAAAATTTCGCCGTTCTATCTGGTCTAAGATTTGTCCCAAAAAATTCAATTTCTTTCTTTCGAGCATAAGGAATTATTGATATTCTATCGATTGCTGACATTTATTTACCTTTCTCTTTTATCTGGGTCGTCGGGTTCCAGCACCAGTACCCACAGTACTTCTGCCACCACCACTTTGATTGTTGAATCTTGGAATATCGGAATCATCTGCGGTTCGAACCAATCCCAATTGATTGCTTATTGCTATTGACCAATTCGAGAGTCCTGATATATCACCAATTGGTGTGATTGGGAATATCCCATTAAAGTTTATTTCCCCAAATCCAGCAACAGCATCAACTATACCAGCCACAGTTGAAGACTCATTCGGAGGCGTGTCAAATAGTGGATTATCAAATCCAGTATGATTTAGCGTTTCCCCAGTTTGTGCTGTTGTAGTGGTCGTTGTTGGTTGGGGTTCTGATGTAGCTGCTGGTGTTGATACTAGAGATGTAAATGCAGATGCAACATCCTCAAATGTTCGAGGTATTTGATTCTCAACTGTATCGGTCGAAACAACTGCAGGAGAAAATGTTTCAGAAATCCAGTTATCAATTTCTGGTGTCAAATCAACGCTACCATTATAGGTCCCAAACAAATATGGCTGAACAGTTGTAGCCTTCGTTGCAGTGTTTTGCGATATCATTTCTTCTTCAGTATAAGATAAAGAATAGGTCTTATCATTTAATTTATAATTTCCACTGCTAGATAAAAGTTGAAGATCAATTTGTGTTATTTTCTTAAATGGCTTCAATTGATTAAATGAAATGTGGCAAAGTAGATCTGGATTCTTATTGTCAGCAATATTGAATCCATCAAATTGATCAACCAGAATTCCATACTTTTCTTTCTCAATGATTCTATCTTCATAAAAATATGTTTCATCTCTAGCCTGTTGTTCGAGTAGACTCAATTGAGTGTAATATTCAAGTCGCTCAACTCTCTTTTCAATACGACCAATATCTCTCATCGTATATCTACGATTTTCATGGAACTTAAACTTCACATCCGCAGCTTTTTTTGTGTATGGCGGAACGAACATTGTATACAATGTCATTGTATCTGGAACGTCATTTGGTGGTTTTGGATATTTCGAAGGAATTCCAGGAATAACTTTGAAATCTTTATTTGAAGTCGCTACAACTTTATCAATCCTTGGAATATAATATCCATAGTTTAATTCCATTGATTCGTCAGTAAACGGCAGTTTCAGACCAGTAAATGTGAACGCAGTTGTTCCATCAGTTCTTCTTGGTCTGAAGTCAATTGTATCTGCTAGTGATGTTGTGCCAACAGTAGCTGATGAGTAAACACCAACAAAATTATTTGATAGATGACTCGCACTATAAGATTCTGCGGTAAAGAACCCATCAGAACCACTGTGATCAAAATATGTCAAGAGAACAGCAGTTTGACCCGTTGGTGGCGATTTACCATCTTTAAGAATGATTGATCCATGATCATAATAATTATCGCGCTGACCAGTTTCAAACAGATATCGTTCTGTAATATCTACAGCATTTGTTGCATTTGGTCTGAATTGAGTATTTCCAGAGTCGAAGATTTTATTAATTTTAATGACATCGGAAATATACAATGACTGCTTAACGCCTGGTGTTTTGTTTATATCAGAATATCTTGTAAACCAAACAACGCCATTCGCCGCATCGATTTTAGTATTCGCTTCACCAGTAACTGATAAAGTTGCGTTATTGTAATCTACATCGGAAATTGATGTTTTTGTGCCCTTCAGAATTTTTTGTTTGACGATAGATGGGCTGACGTCAGCGTCTTCAACTTTGACGTTAACGAAAATATCTCCAGTGAAAGTTGAAGCCCCAGCTTCAATTCTAACTTGAGTTTCGCCAAGGCGATAAATTCCATTTGATGCCACTGTTGATAATGTCAATAGTTGACCATTACTGAAGCTAGAAGAGCCTTTATCTCTGACTATAACAATGAAATTTTCTTCTACATTTGAATTCGACAGATACGTTGAATTTGTTCCATAATAAAATTTTTCTTTTCCAGAAAGTGTTATTGTGTATTGGCCACTAGTGAATGTTTGATTTGTAAGAAGTTTTCTGTGTACAAAATCAACGTCACTAAAATTAGATCTAGAAATATAAGTTTCTGGGAGTGGGAATATAAGTTTATTGAAACTTGCTCTGCTTAAGAATGTGAAACCTTCACTCGACTGACTTAGACTATCAACATCCATCGATGGGAAATATGCGGTAGACGCGCTTTTCGCTCCATACACTGAAGCGCCATAAGTTGTTGGTCTAACAGTAATACTATTTACATCTTCGATTGCAAAATTTAATGTTACTTGAGAACTCGTATCGAGGTTGGTATCAAATGCTCTATCAACTGTTGCAACTCTTGATGTATCGTATGTAACAATTCTTCTTGTTTGTCCAATCCCAGTTCCTGCGGTTACAGTAAATGAGATGTCATTATACAATCCTGCAGGATCAATTGGATATGATGATGGGAAGGTGAACGCTGTTGAATTTGAAGTTGCTGCAACGTTGAATGTATTCTTCGTCATATTCTGATCGATAATATAAAGATCAAGTTTCGATCCACTATTTCTTTGTAAAGATCTAGCTCTCGCAGTTCCAGCCAAAGTATAATTATATGTTATTGCTGAAGTTGTATTGATATTTGCAGTAGGAACGATGTGCATATCTAGATTTGCGAAATTTGTAGTATCAAAAATTCCGCTATTCGCACCAAAGAAATTCTTTACTGTAATGTAATTTCCAAATTCTAAGGAGAGATCATAGTCAGTTACTAAAGCTGTTGTTCTTGCTTTATTAACAGGTATTGATGTTGTTCCTACTGTCTCCAGCTCGAATCCATTAATATATGCCTTTCCAGGCTCAATATCAACGCTGATTTTTGAATCGTCTGTTGCTATGTCAGATGCGGATGCTCTGAAAGGAAATACCGTGTAATTCCCAGATTCATCGTATGTTCTTCTTGCGAGCGTCTTTTCAATTTCAGAATAAACTGGATATTTTACTTGCTTTGTGATTACGCCATTCTCAACCCGAAGCAACTCAAAGAAGCTGCTATCGTCTAGAGAATCTAATGCTCTTTTTGATAGAACAAGATTAAACTGATATCTGTCAGCGCCAGGAGCTTGGTAGTTGAAAGATTCTTGCGCTGGATCGAGTAGAGAAGTATCAACAGATTCATCGACAATGGTCTCTTCAATTTCTAATCCAACTCTGTATGTTGGTTTCCTAGAATATGGGTCAAGAACAATTGTTTGCTCAGGTACGCTGACGAAGAATCCATTTACATAAAATACACCTTCGTTGATTGATACAACCGAACCAACATTAGCTGAATTTACTGCCAACAATGTTGCTTTTGGGGAATCACCAGGGACTACTTTGATGGAATCTCCATCTTGGAATTCTATACCTCGAACATATCGAATCATTAAAGTTTTATATTCTTGAGTATCATCAACTGCAATTACTCTAGCCTTTTTATTCTGTACAGTGCCAGTATTATTTGTGATGATTTGTTTATCGAATTCAGTAATATCGATATCTGTATTGCCGAATTGATTTTGCAGTTTCAAAGATATAACTGCAGTGTCTAGCGTCAAATGTCCACCAAGAACCTGCGATCCATCTTTAAAAATGTGGTCGCCAAACAGTTTAATCTGATTTTGTATTGCGGTTTGTAGTTGTGTCAGTTCACGAGCTTGTACTGCGTATCCTGGCTTAAACAGAATGCGCATATAGTTGTTTTCTCGTGGACCATTGTCCGCGTTAAAATCATCATTATAGGGATTGACGTTGAATTCAATTGGCATTTATTTTTCCTAAAATGAAACTAGTATTCTAATTTGTTCTGCTTGATCATCATCTCTTTCGATAGCAGAATTGTTTCTAACATAAAGAACATCGCCACTAAATGCTTGTATTTCTGGCTCTACAATATTAAACACTTCAACGGAAGTTGTTGGATTCCCAACCTCACTATAACTTTTTAATTCTGCATTATCAGTTATTGTTCCGCTAGTGTTATTTATCCAGATTTCATTAGAAGTCTCATCCCAGAAAGCAATTGTACCGACGAATGTCGCTGCGGCATAAGAAGGACCTTGATAGACTTTATCGTTCAAATAGAATCTACCAGAACCGAGCGTTGTTGATGTTGTAACAACATATGTTGCGACATATGTTGAGTCGTTTCCAATCGCACCACCATCAGTTTCTCTAACATTTTTCAGCAGAGAAATTTGTCTGTATTTGAAATTTTCCTGATCATTTTCTGTTGGGAAATTCCCATTTACCGTTCCATCAAGTTCAACTGATATCATTAAATGCGTTGCGCCAAGTTCAATATCAACATTTGACCCATGACCGCCACGAGGGCTGATAACTGCAATTAAATTAGCATTCGCTCCAGTTCCTGTTGCTTGTATTGTTGCATTCGTATATCCAGACCCACCATTCAAAATATTCACGCCAACAATAACACCGTTCAGAACATTTGCTGTTACGTTCGCCCCTGTTCCATCTCCAATAATTGAAATTATATTCGCTGATGCTGATGTTCCATTTGAGACATATCCTGTACCACCATTCACAATATCAATGATATCAATTCTACCATTGACAGCAGCATCACTGACAATCTCATCATTGATTACTGGCATCCACTGAGAATCAAAAAACTTTTCTTTCAGACCAGATGGTATTGTATACAGATATTTCCATCGATAACCATCTGACGTTTGAATGTATGGATTTTCGGGTAATTGCCCACCAATATCAATTTCTGGCATAACAGTTGATTCTGCGCCGCCGTTATTAAAGAGGCACTTGAAGACTTGATCCCTGGTATTTCTCACATAAAATTTATTTGCATACTGAGGATATAAATTCTCAACTTTACTATATGTGTTTTGAGTGTATGTGTAGTCGAACGAACTATTTACCATCAGATGACGATTGTTTGTGATCGAAACGATTTCTTTTCTGACCCTTGGTACATTGATACCATCGCCGTCAATTAGAATAATTTCACCAATACTCAGGTTCGATGTAAAATATGTGTCTGCGCTACCAACAACATTCATGGTTGATATTGTTGCAGAAACATTTGCTGGGAGCTGAGTTTTGGACTCGTAAGTAAACAACTCAGTTTTTTCAGTGTATTCGGTATAGGCGGTGTTATTTGCCCAGTCAACTCTAGGGGCAACCAAATTAATATCAGCGCCATTAATCTTTTTCACAGAAACTAAATTCTTATACACGTTATCTAGAGCTTCAACAGTCTCAACTGAATCGGTAATCAACGCATCACTCTGTGGCCATTGTGTTGATTTTCCAATCCCAACATAAGTGTTAGCTTCAAGCGTAATGGCTTCTTCATACTCTTTAGCCATGTAAACTCTATTTTGTATGGTGCTTAGGCTCTTCATTAAATTCTACTCTTGAATTTGTTTAAGTATTTCGAAAGAAACATTGTCGAAGTATGGGTAAACAGCATAACTCACCAGATTTGCGTTTGCCGTGAATGTCGCAGAAGAAGTATTTATCGTGTATGTTTTTCCGCTTCCGCTCAATATTTTTCCACTTATGTTGCTAGAATTGAATTTAAATTTCACAATATCATTTGCAACTAGATTCAAAGTATATGTATTTGATGTGAATGTAATCGTGTTAGAATTATATGGGACGTTAATATATCCATCACCATAGAATTTGGTGTTGCTTTCCAACGTCAATAGCGAAGAAGTATTAACATTCACAACAACTTTTACTTGTTTCCTAGTTTCAATATTATTATTTAAAATGATGATGTCATTACTTGAAACATTAGATGTGAAGTTGATAGAAAACCCGACAACGTTTCCTGTTCTGTTTTCAGGATCAAGAGTAACAGTTCCAACTATAGCTGTATTTTTGGTAAATATCTTCATGAGAAAGTAAATCCTGTCGTCACCACATCGATAATCTTTTTCGTTCCCAATGGTTTCATTCCGATTGGATGTAAGACATCCAACAATGCTTGTTTATAATTGTTTAATGACTGTTCTGTTACTATAACGTATGAGAAATTGTGATACTTTCTGGAATCTTGCAATTTTTTATCTGAGCTCAAGAACCCGTCAGTATTTAGATAATATCCATTATAGATAATTAGACCATTCAAAAATTCAGCATTTGCTCGGGCAAGACCATTGCCGTAATTTATTTCTGAAATAATATCCACATTATATTGTGGAGTTGAATCTGTTGCCGTTATTGTCAGATTTGCAGAAGTATTCAAAGACCCATTATAGTTGTAAACTCTTAGAACTCCGCTTGATGATATGTATTGATCAACATTAGCTCTAAATGTTGGAGAAGATAAATTACCTTGATACACCATTTGTTTTTCTACAAATGTATTTATCGGATCATCGATGGCAGCAATTTCGATATCTTTTACTTTAAGAGAGACAACTGGCGTATCAACATAACCACTACCTCTACTCAATAATCTAAAGTTTTTAATCCTACCAACATCTTCTACTGTCGAAACAATCTCATCACCCTCACCATATCGATACGCTATTAAACTCGCGCCAGTGCCAGCTGCAGAAGCATAAACATTGTTTTTATTTCTGACTACCAGTTCAACCGATCCTTTCGGTCCAATGTATCCTTCTCCGCCAGAAACCAACGTCAAAGAAGTAATTTTCCCAGTCCCATCTACTGTAAATGTGATATTCGCCCCATAACCACCACCAGCATTTCTATTCACATAAATTTTATCTGTACTTGTATTGTATCCAGTTCCGCCAGTAACGATTTGAACATTGGCTATAATTCCAAGATTTAGAAATGATTGCCTGGATGCTTCCCATGCTGTTCTATTTGCGGGAGTATCTTCGCCAGCAAAAAATATATCATTGAAATAATTTTCTGATGTTGTTGTGTCATAAAAAGAATTAACATCAATTGTTGGGACCTCAGTATATTTTGATCCTGGTGATCTGATTTTTACTTTTGATATCGCCCCGATATTGACCGTTTCAAATTCAAACGCTTCGCTTAAAACAGTCGCTATATTTGCTGTAGTTAAATTTGGAAAACCATATGATGCTGCATTAAGCTGAATTGATGCATATTGATCAATTGAATCTAAATTATATGTAAATGGGATAGTGTTGGTGACTTCGGTAACTTCAACAACAGCATCAACAACATCACCGCGAGCAACATCAATTGCAGATGGTATAATATCAACCTCAGTGTTTGGTTTTATTCTGAACCCAAATCCACCTTTCGATACAGCAACTGTTTGTATTCTACCGTCCGTAACTTCGTTTACAACAACTCTAGCTTCAGCGGTTGATATTGCTGGATTATCCGATAACCCACCAATTAAAACAACAGGATCGCCAGTCTTATACTTTAATCCCCTATATCTTGAATTGATACGAACGTTTGATAATGCGCCAATAATTCTTTCTGACAGAAGAACTCCTTGTTCACCATTATCATCGACATAAGTTACGTCAAGCAATTCACCATTCTCAAAAGTCTTTCGAACATTTGAGACATAAATTTCAATAATTTCTGCGCCAGTACCAACGTCAATGGTTCTGTATGCGCCTTCGATAACGCAAGACGCCTTTGATAATTGACCAACAGCTAATCGCTTAACAATTGAACTCAGATCAAAACTCGATGGTGTATTTTCAACTGTTAATCTGAGTGTTCTTGGGATTCTCCATTTACCATCGGATGCTCTGAGAATATTTTCTTTCGGTAATACTATCTCAATATCTTCATTATAAAGAATTCTGAATAGGAACTTCAGCGATTCGATACTTCCCTTTTTTGCATAAAAATCGTTGATTGTTTTGATTAACTTAGCTTTATCGTTGACCAAATCTTCTGGGAAATATGGTAGAAACTTTTTACTGAAATATTGAATAAACTCTGAGGTGGTCTTATCAATATCAGCATAAGAAAGAAGACTTCTGGATTCAGCTGTTATTCCATTTTCTTCTTCTAACCACTCATAGTATGCTTTAATGAACGCAACGAAATTTTCATATTTGTTGTCTAGATCGTCCCGAATGAATTCGGGAAGTTGATTCTTTACAATGAACGATATTGGGTTTGAAATTGACATCAGTCAGAAACACTCAAATTGACTGTGATTGCACCCAAATCAAATTCATCTAGAGTCGTGAGTGATTGTCTTTGACTTTTGAATGTTAACGAATTTGGTTTGGCATTAAATCTCAAAAATCCTTGTGGGTCGTCGATCGCAATTGGATTTAAATTGAGAATTGAAACGCGACCTGAATTGTAATTTACAATACCAGCATTATCATTTAAGACGGTTTTGATATCACTATCGTCATAATAATATGTTCTTAATCTTCCCGTTCTACCCTGAATTATTGGATTCAAAGTGGCGCCTGTTCCACCACCACCAGTAATTTGTATTGTTGCAGTTGTATACCCAGTACCAGGCTCAAGAACACGAACGCTTTTGAATTTTCTGTTTACAATAACAGCTTCGACTCTAGCACCAACTCCATCACCAACAACTGTTAGAACTGGAGTTGACGTATAATTCGATCCAGTCAGAACAACTTCAACTTCTTCAATTCCAGTGAATGAATCTGGTACTTCCTCAATATAACACGTTCTTCTAACACCAGCTGTATCTAATTGTGTAAATCCTGGAGTGCTGTACATTCTTTCGCTGGCAGAAGAACATCGTTCTAATTCTGTTCCAAATTCTAGAATATAATCTTTGGATACGTTTAATGTTACAGGGATTCTCTTTTGAATGAAGAGATCAACTGTTGAGTTGATGATTGATGTATCAGAATCATCAATCAACCTCAATAGCCTTGATGCTTTGAATGATGAATTAAACGTGTTAAGATATAGATTGGAAAAATTCTGGACTGCATTTTTTATTGTCGTTACAATTTGACCTGCGGTCTTAGACGTTAATCTTGGATCGTAGGTCGCTTGAACTTGTAGCAGGAGATAATTGTAATCGACATCAACAAATTGTGGCGTGACAGTCATCACGCTAATTGGTTTCAATACGGTGTTAATCAGATAATCTTTTTCTGCCTGAGTTACCTCAAATCCTAGTTTTGGTTTCGCTGTGACAAATACCTTACCGTAAATTGGTGGAATGTTTTCTTCACCACCCCATACATTCACTGCGTCAAAATATGGGTATTTACGATTAATCAACGCAATGTAATCGTTCTTTGTTACTGCTCGATTGTTTGACAGATATTTTTTCGGCGCATTAAATTTAACATCATCAATGGTTTCGCGCTCACTTCCTGCAGCAGATTTCATCGATGTTGTTACAGCAACAGTAGATCCTGATAAAACAGAACCAGAAAGTCTAAAGTTTTCAATGTCGTTCGCATCTGCGCCATTTGTAACGATATAAGAAACAATTACTATGTTTCCGTTGTCAAGTTTGTTTCCAAGAACTCCATCCCCAAAATAAATTCTGTATCTACCAGCGTCACCTTCCTCAAGATAATATATTTCTGAATTTGTTGCAACTTCTGTTGCATCATCGGCAAGAACGTATGTTCTTTGCGTTGTTTCTGTTGAAGATTTCTGAATTGTTACTTGTAGAGTTGACGTATCAATCAATGCATCAGGAAGTTCAAATATTTGTTTTGGGTTGATTAAATCGTTAACGGTAAAAACATAACTTGCTGGATTTCCCTCTTTAATTGTAACATTGGTAAAATTAAACAACAACCCGCTGTTTGATGTTGTCACTTCATCGACAGAAAGAAACTCAAAAGATTGCCCATCAACAGATTGACTTGTGAATCGAGTAAATCTTGGAATGGTAAGGATTGTTGTTGAATCAGAAACCGATTTAGTCACCGCGACGTTTACTGTTGCGGTTGCTGATGTTGTTGATCTTGGTGTATACCCGAGAAGTTTAGCGTGAGAAACGACAGACTGACGAAGCGCAGCCGAATCCATAAACATTTCATTCGCAATCATATTCAAGTAAAACGAATTATAATGAGTATTGTATGCGAGAATATCGAGAAGAATGTTTAACGCAGAACCTTCGAAATCATAACCATCAAATTCTTCTTGGTTTCTAAGGTAATCTTTAAGACTACTCTTAATCGCATCAAAGTCTAATTCAGAAACTGAGAGTTTTTCCATTTATCGTAGTCTCTCTAGAAATATTGTTGTTTGTATTGGTTCTGGGAGATTTAACAAAAAGAATTCTATGGTAATATCATAACCATTGTTATCAAAATTTTCAACAACATCAATACTTCTGAGTTGAACCCTTGGCTCAAAGTTTGTTATCACATCTTCAATCTCTTTAGCGATAATATTGGCTGTAATTGGATCCATTGGTTCGAACAGCATCTTTCGAACATTGCCACCAATTTCTGGGTGAAATGGTTTTTCATAGTGCGAGAGTAGCACAAGATTCTTGACTGATTGAATAACGGCATTGTAACCAGTTTTTCTGTTTACATCATTTTTTATTGGATGTTTGGTGAATGCCAGATCCAAATCTTTATAAATTCTAGCTTGATTTTCCATGTATTCTACAGGTTTACCATCTTAGTATTTATATGAGGGTGATAGGATAGCCAGAAACTTGACTCGCTTTCTCTGTGAGTTTTTTCTGTAGTTCCGATCCTAACTTGTTTTTGATATCTGCAAGGTTTACATCTGGTAAAGATCCAAACGCTTTGTTAATGTTATCGCCACTCAAAGAAGACATCACAGATCTTAATTGTGGTGGTGCGAGTGATGTTAACGTATCACGTATCTTATCTTCAGCCAATCCTTTGAAAAGTTTATCTACATCTTTCCCAGTTGCTTGCGTAATAAGACTGGTCAATTTACCAGAATCTAAATTATTGGCTAAGTCTTTAATTTTTCCAACGGGTAATTTATCTACAAATTGAGATATAAGACCATCTGCGCCAGGAAGTCCAACTTCAGATAACAATTTGTCCGTCAACATATTTGCAGAAAGAGGCGTCAATCCACTAACCATTGATGCTAAACCAAGCGGACTAATTCCACCAACAAGAGAAGTAATGCCAAATTCACCACCCAAAGAACTGACAATATTCCCAACATCAAAACTGGTTGCAGTTTCCAGTAGTGTATCTAATTGAGCAACATCTAGCTGACCGAGTAAAGATTGAACATCAGTTAATGCAGTCAGATCACCAACAGCAGCTTCAATTTGAGCCATTGCTTCGTTAACTTGAGCCAATATTTCAGAAGCACCTGGTATAAGTGCTGCGAAATCTTCAATACCAGTCGGGAGCGCTGGAACTGCAGGAAGTTCAGGTATTGAGAATCCACCACCACTTGATCCGACACCACTTGCTGAAATTTTGCCAGCAACAGCCATCTTAGATGCTTTGATTGTTGATTGTGATGTAATTGAAGTTGATGTTCCACTGATTGCCATTGAACCACTTGATGAAACACGCGTGGAAGATGTTCCACTTAATGACGCAGTTCCTTTGGACGAAACGCTGACCTCAGTTCCACCACTCATTGACGTTTTCTTTTTGGCATCAACTTTAACATCATCAGAAGAAGAAACCTTAAAGTCTTTACCAGAAGACATCTTGCTTTCACCAGCAACCTTCAACTCAAAATCTCCACCAACGTCAATCTTAAGATTGCCAGCAACTTTAATCGTGCAATCTTTATCCACGCTTACAATCGCTTTACCCATAACATATACAAAATCATCTGCCATGACTATGGTGTAGTTATCTTTGACGATCTCTTCGACTTTGGTTCCGCTTGGTTGTATTTCAAACATCGTACCAGATCTGTGCGCCAACTCAACCCTTTCGGCACCAGGTGTATCATCAAGTTCAAACGAGTGTCCCGATTCAGTTTCTGTAGCTCTATTGTATGGATAAACTGGATTGTATGATGGTGCTGGGGTTGTGTATTTCGTTTTTCCAGAACTGGGAATTGTGATTGGTCCTCTTTCTATTCTGGATGTAACAACATGAGTTTCATTTGGTTTATTTCTGGCAAGAGCGCTGACGCTTGGATTATTGAAGTCTCTTTCCTTTGGATACGTTTCTGGTGTTTCTTCTGTTATTTTAGATCCACCACCGCTGCGGCTGTAAGATCTTGCTGTTACTTTCTTTGGTGCTGCAGCAAGTTTAGCTTCATCTCGAATATCACCAAATCCAATATCAGCTGGACTTTTACCAACTGCATAAGTTGGAACGATGCCGAGGATTAATGGAACCTGAGCATTCCTACCATCAGCAAAAAAACCAAAAACCATGTCGCCTTCTTTTGCCATTGAAGTGGCGCCACCATTTAACGCATTGATTGGGACTGCCCAAGGCAGATCATCAGAAGGAATATCGCCAAGACTTGGGCTGTGCCAGCCATATACTCTAACTTGACAACGATTCATTTCTAATGGATCGTTTCTGGATTCTACAATGCCCATCCACCAAACGAACCCATCCAACCCTGCGTAATTCTTATCCATCATAATTTTGCTAACTCTCTAAGTTTCTCTAACTCATTATTCGCTGGTGGCATTGACTCATTGATACTGTCGGAGATTAGATCTAATACAGTAGCATAAATCTGATTTTCAAATCTATGACAAACTGCTGAAACCAAATATCTTCCACTTCTAGTTTCATTTATATCTACTCCTGAACTCTTTGGAATAATGTCTGGCAATTCAACTTCAACAATTTGACCCGTTTTCAATAGAACATCACCTGGTACGGTCGCTCTTATTTTGCATAAATTTATTTGACCCAACTTGGACGCAGTTTGCGAGAGCCAATCTTGAGGTAACATTTGATTTCTGGTTTGATCGCTGTCAGTTGTCAAAGAATATTTCATCATATTGTCATAAGAATCATAGAAACTTTTATCTAATCTATTTCGGAAAAGGTTCATCGTGACTTCTTTATTCAGAACACCTTTATTCTTAAATTCAAATGCATTAAATGGAACTACTGTAAATTTCCCAGTAATTAAATTCAATCTTGCAGTTGACGACGAGAACGATCCTTCTCTTGTCGCTCTCATTATGTCAAATTCTTCCATAATTTTTAGATAGTTGAATGATTCTAAATTCTTAAGAACATCGTTTGGATCTACTTTAAAATCTTTTCTGTATTTCGCATAAGGCTGTTCTTTCAGTAGGCTCTCGTAAGAAACGAAATTGAACCCATCTCTATTCTCAAAGAAGAAAAATAAACTCTCATTCTTAGCATATGCTCTGTTACTCAGCCAACTAATGGCTTCGAATGGAGTCATTTTTGGGATGATTATATCATACGCTTTGTCAGTTCGTTGTATTCGATTTATTTTGTCTTTGTGAACTTTTAATTTTGATACCAAAATATCTCTAATCATATCACTGACTTTGAGACCTCTGTATGATTTCGATATCAATATTTGTGGTGATAAAATGAATTCTTCACTGCAAAAATGTAATGTGTAGTTCTGATAGTTTGTTGTGAAGTCTCTATCTGAAAGTTTATACAGTCGAAATACTTTCTTTATCGGATCATCGAGCGTCGGTTTATCTATTTCGAGTTCAAGATATTCATTTCCATGCAGTTTCAGAATCGACACCAGATCAAGACCATCAGTAATTCGAATCTTACACGTCATGCATGGAGAATAGATGTCCTCAAATATTTCTATTTGTAATGCTAAATTTCGAATGTCGATTTGATTTCCATCGCTTGTATACAACGATAGATTCTTTATCTCATAATCGCTACTTGATAAGAGTTGTTTTGTCATCTAAGCAACAGTGATTTGAATTGTCTTTCTATATCTTGCACGCCAACAGAACGAACAAGTCTAATTTTTCGTTTATCCTCGTTGATGCTCACTTCATGATCATATTTACTAATTGCATAATCTGTAACAGTTGTCGTGATGGATACACCATCATTAGCGACTTCAGTTGTTTCTGAGCTAACTACAATTGGACTTGCCAATGTTGGTAATGTGTTTGTCACAATCGTATTCGTTTCAAAATCATATGATCGTTCTTGTAGTTCTACCACGTATTCATGTTCATTAATAATGCCATCTTTATTTGTGACTATTTTGGTTCTTCTTTCGTAATGGTGTATTTCTGAACTTGCATTAGCCAAAGAACCATATTTGTATACGATGTAAGAATCTAAATCTGCATTTGTCAGAGGAACATCATAGTATGGATCAGCCATGTCATTCGCAAACAGAACCATCCAATATCTATTTGGATCGTCATAAAGTTTTTTGGCAATAATCTCTGGATTGTCGGCGTCCGAGTAATCATACTCATAGAATATTTTCACATTCTGTAAAACTTCTCGAACGAATCTAACTCTCGTTAGGAGGTTCGTTACTTGTTTATACTCAACATCATTGTTGTCCAATGTGTAAACTAGTTTTGGGAAATAGCTGAAATATTTCATTAGAATGATGCCTTGTCGAACATATCTCTTGTTAATGTGTCGACTTCGATGAATCTAAGTTGTAAATTAATTTCGACTGGAGAACCATCAGAGAAAGTTGCAAACTGACCAGCAGAAGAGTAATTCACATCAATATTTTGAAGAACGCACGTTGATATTTTTCCGATAAACTGATTCATTTCGTTTTTAAACATGAACTCAATATCAAATTGTCCAGGAATTTCGAAATAAGCGCCAGCACCATCAGTCAAAGCTGGCGCAGAATACATTTTGAAGTTTTTGATGATGTTTCTAATAATATCAGATTCGGCTGAATCTCTGGGTTGCATTTTAAAGTCAAATGTGAATTGTCTATTCTGTGTTTGTTTATAAACCATTTCAATTTGTGGGTTCAAAGCGATTCCAGAGTTTCTCAACACAAGATCAGTAAATCCTTGATTGACAAGACCAGTCTTTTCTGCTGTTAATCCAGCGAGTTCTTTTCCTGCGGCTGAATCTGCACCAGCATAATTTATAAAATTTTCGCGGGTAGTTTCGCCGCCTTGGTTTAGTTGATTTGCTCCTCTTTGCGCCATTCCAGCCTGACCTGATATTTTAGTTACTGAAACTGCATCATAATCATGGGTGTATGTTTGAAATACTGTGTCTGGCATGTATAGTGCAATTGCTCGAGCGATTCTGCTATATTTTGGTTTTTTCTGTATACCACTAGCTAATCCAGTTAAGATTGGCGTCGCACCAGCACCTTGCAATGCGTCTCCACTTAATGCCCCAACAACAGCCCCAGCCGCAATAGTATCCCCGATATCGTTGGTGCCATCTGGAGAAAATACAGTGGTGCGACCTCTGGTAAGTGCGCTTTGCCTATCAGAAGTTGATGATCCAAGTCCAGTGCGCACACTACCACTTTTAATAAGTTGAGAAGTTTCAGGTAGATTTATGTAGAAAATAATATAACTTGGAATTTCATCCGTTCCAAGATTATCAGATGGATATGCTAATCTTTTGAAATCATATCCATCAAGATAACCGTCACCTGATGATAATTTATTTATCTCTGTGGCGCTATCTAGTCTGCGTCTTGTCGCCATTTGGCAATCCCGATTGATGATATATATTTATATGGCATACTCAGGTAAATTTTTCCCAAAAAACCCAACCAAATATAGGGGCGATGTCCACAACATTTGGTATAGATCCCTGTGGGAAAGAAAAGCCATGGTGTTCTTTGATGAGAATCCAAATATCCTTGAGTGGGCATCAGAAGAATTGGTTATTCCATATAAGTCTCCCGTCGACAACAGATGGCATCGGTACTTCCCAGACTTCATCGTTCGAACCAAAACCAAATCAGGCGAGATCAAAGTTGTTGTTGTCGAAGTCAAACCAGCCAGTCAAACCAAACCACCAGAGAAAAACAAAAAAGTCACCAA
>Ga0208784_1000260_pt1 | contig 27189 bp, 39 predicted proteins | sample DEB19_08_DNA_FD_184531 | JGI IMG/M metagenome (GOLD analysis project Ga0208784, IMG submission 184531) | Aqueous microbial communities from the Delaware River and Bay under freshwater to marine salinity gradient to study organic matter... | ecosystem: Environmental > Aquatic > Marine > Coastal ... | reverse complement strand
AAAGCGCCAAGGCTCAAGTAGATGCCACCAACCTTGCTGCTCAGCAGGGCAACTATCTCACCCCCAACTATCAGATTGCGGGGATGACCCAAAACCAACAAGATGCTATTGCTGCCGGTCAGCAAGGCATCGGCGCATACCAGCCTTACATGACCAACGCTACGCAGCAGTTGGTCGGGGGGCAGCAGACCACCGGTAATGCTGTTGACGTTTTGCGCGGAGCGGACACACGCAACCAATTTGGAGCAGCGCAAGGTTTGCAAGGGCTCGCGGCTCAAGGAACTTTGGGTGCGGCACAGCCTATTGGACAAGCGCAGATTTCCCAGTACATGAATCCGTTCATGAATTTGGCGTTGCAGAACCAGTTGGGCGAGATGAATCGCCAAGCCCAGATCCAAGGTCAGGGATTGCAGGCGCAAGCGGTGAAGTCTGGTGCTTTTGGCGGCGCGCGTGAAGGCATTCAGCGCGCTGAATTGGGCCGTAATTTGGCTCAGACACAGAATCAAGCGATTGCCAACGCAATGCAACAAGGCTACGGCCAAGCGTTAAGTACTGCACAACAGCAGCAGCAAGCGCAGATGGCGGGGTACAACCAATTAGCAAATATTGGTCAAGGCATCGGATCATTGGCCACGGGCCAGTTTGGTATTGGCGCGCAAATGGCGCAAGGTTTGGGTTCCTTGGGCGCACAGCAAGCCAACATGGGTACGCAAGCTGCAGCTTTAGGCCAAGCCGCTCAAGGCATGGGTCAACAGGACGTCAACTTCTTGTACAACTTGGGCTCTATGCAACAGAAGCAGTCCCAAGCAGAACTCGATGCTGCTCGTCAGAACCAGTTGCAGCGCAATATGCAGCCATATCAGCAGTTGGGCTTCTTGTCTGATATCTACAAAGGTGCGCCATCTACACAGATGGGCGTAACAACCGCTGCCACCCCAACTCCAAGCCCCTTCCAGCAGATCGCTGGTTTGGGCACAGGTATTTTGTCTACAGCAGCGGCAGCAAAGACCGCTGGTGGACTGTTTTAAGGACGCATCATGAAGAATGAGATTTTGAAGCGTGCCATGTTTGCGATGCCTCTGTCAAAGGAGTCACGTAACAGCGGCATCATGGCTGGGTTTGAAGACGAAATGCCCGAAGAGATGCCTGAAGAGCCAGAAAATGACATGCCTCAGATGGCCCGCACGCCTCAAAATCCTGAGATCTTGATGAACACCTTGCGCGGTGACATGCGTTCTGTTGACGCACGTGTGCAAGAGTTGGCTCAAATGGTTGGCGAAGAAGCCGCCATGGAAACACCTCCTGAAGTTCTTGCCTTGTTGCAAGCACAACTGGCTGCCCCACAAGGCGGTATTGGCGCGTTGCCACAGGCTCCGCAGATGGCTCCCCCTCCTGAAGGAGGCATGCCTCCACAGGGTGGTATTCCTATGCCGCAAGGCATGGAGGGCGCCGGCCCTTTTCCGCAGGGCGGGGCTGAGCAGGCTCCGCCCACTCCTGATGGCTTGCCTCCAATGCATGCTTTTGGTGGCGCGTTGGTCACACCTTTCAGACGTGCTGCGGAGATCATGGGCGACAAGGCCGCTCAGTATGGCCCCGCCTTGAACCAATACTTGGGCAATTTGACCATGCGCGCTCAGCCAACAATTCAGCGCGTGACGGGTGGTAATCCTGCGATGCCTTTGTCTGTGCAAGGCCGCGAGACTTTGGTTGAAGGCCCTGCCGGTACGATTGCTGAAGGTGTGGGTACAAAGCTTGCCCCTTACACAACGATGGGTCCTTTGATGACCCCTACGTTTACTGAAGGCTTGAGAATGGGTGTGCAGCGTGCTGCACAAGAATACCCACGTGTGGCAGAGACTTTGTCACGTGTGGCCCCGGGCATCGGGATGTTGGCTGCAGTGCCTTTTATGAAGGGCGCATCTAACGAAAACATGACCCCTGAGCAGCAGGCGGCATACGACGACAAGATGGCACAACTTGCGGCAATCGACAGGATGCCTTCGCCCTCCCGTACTCAACAAGAGGCACCTCCTCCTCCTGCAGCCACTACTGGCAAGGAAAAGCCCGCATTCAATCCGATGGAGATGGCTCCTGTTAGCCCTACGGAGTTTGCAACACAGGCAGAGCTTGATGCCCAAGGCCCCGCTAAGACTACGCAAGATTTCATCAAGACTGCGCTGAAAGAGAAGACCCGCGCAGAACGGACCAAGGAAGGCTACGCTGAGTTGGCTCCTTTGTTCCAAGAAATCTTGGGCAGTGACAAGGAAGACATGAAGACGAATGCGCTTTTGATGTTGGCAGATGCCGGCTTCAAACTGGCGTCTAGCCGTCAGCCTACTTTTGCCATGGCTGCAAGCGAAGCTGCTTCTGGTTTGCCAAAAGGTTTTATGGCTCTATTGGCACAGGCCAAAGACCGAGATCTCAAGATCAAGTCTGCTGCTTTGTCACAAGCGTTCACAGATGTTCAAGAGCAAGACAAATACGCTCAGCAACTCAAGATGGAAGTGCTCAAGGGCGATTTCCGTCTTATGTTGGAGCAGGCCAAAAATGGCGGTATTACTCTCGAAGACGGAAGCGGAGGCCTGCGTATCGCCAAGACCAAGAGCGGTGGTTTTGCAGGTGTGTCAATCGATCCAAAAGATCCGACAGTTCAATCTGCGCTTCAAAGCCGCTGGACGCTGCGCGATACAGACAACCCTTATGTCGAGAACCGCGGACAAGCGCCAGCCACTGTGGAAACAGATAAGAATGAGCGTATTAAGCTGACCTCCACATTACGTGCGTTGGATAACAGCTTACGCACGTTGGATGAGCTCAAAGGCACTTATACAAATCTGTACAGCCCCACCACATGGTTTGTGGACAAGGTCAACAACTTACTTGTCCCAGTTTCTGGTGGCATGATTCGCCCCGACGTGAACCAAGCGGATGCCGCACAGCGTGTGTCTTCTGGTATGAATGCTATTTTGAAGAGCGTTGCTTCTGCTAATGACAACGGCCGTGTTGCTGTGCAAGAGCAGGAATGGGCACGCAAGACTGCGGAAAACATCTCTGACCCCAACGCCTTCTTCCAGAACAAGGAATTGGCAGCCAAGGGTTTCACAAGCCTTGAGACCATGCTGCGTAATGCACGTCAGCAGGTTTTGACGCAACTGGGCTATGAGAACAACGATTATTCAATGCGCACACCAAACACCGGCACGCAGAATGATCCGTTCGTAATTCCTGCTGATAAAGATAGCCAACGCGTGATGTTTAACTTCCTTGGTAGTACCATTGGCAAACTGCAGGACCCTGCAGCGATGGTGTACGTGAGGTTGCCAAACAACACCGTGCAACAATTTAATCCTACTCAATTGCGTGGCCTGATAGGAAACCAATAATGCCAACCTTGATGAATTCCCGTGGGGAGATGGTGGACCTCTCAACCGGTGAGGTTGTCGGTCGTGCGGAGGGTGCTCCAACAACAGCACCTGACCGTGCTGCGGGAGAAGCTGCGCAGAACATAACAACACAGGGCGGGGACCGCGTAGCGGGCCTGCTCAATAATCTTTCATGGGGCTTCAACTCTGCCCTCTTCGCCATTCCTGATGCTGCCCAGCGCCTGATCGGCAAGGGCATGGGAATGGATGAGAAACAAGTATTTCAGTTCACCAATCTCTTCAACAAGGGCGTACAGGCCCCAAGAAATATTGAAGAGCGCTACGCCCGCGCTGTAGGCGAAGGCGTTGGTGGAACTATGCCCTTCACTGGCATCCTTGCCTATGCTGGGTCCGTGAAACCGCTTGTCTCTGCGGCAACTGCCCCAACAGGCATTCTTAAAGGAATTGCAAATGATGCTATCAAATATGTTCAAGAAAGCCCAAGACTGGCTGCAGCACTGGACATCGCGTTTGGTGCAGGCTATGAAGGACTTCGTCAAACGGTCAAAGAAACAGTAGACGACAGCAATCCATACAAGAAGGTTTATGAAGAGCTGCTCCCCGCAGCTGCATTCATTGGTCTTCCTGTAGCTGCCGCAAACTTGCCTTCTGTGCGCGGAGTCAAGTGGATCTCTGACAAAGTCAAGGGTGTATCTAGCGGACTTGGCGAAATTGAAAGGGAGACCCTTGAAGGTCTTCCCGGCATGTACAAGCTGCCCGTGATCAACGTGCTTCCAACCATGCTGATGAAGCGTGCTGAAGGCAAGTTGGCACAGGTGTTTGGCCCTATCTCCGAGAGCCCCGAAGCACAGCAAGCGTTGAAGCAACTCGAAGCCGCTTTGGCTGATCCCCGCGTTGCAAATGCGGGCTTCATGTTTGATGCGGCCGAGAAGACAATGTACTCACCTTTGGTGCAGCGCAAAGCAGAACTTCTGCAGCAGCTTGGCCCCAAAGAGCTTGAGATCACTAAAGAGCGTATCAACAAAAACCAGCAAGCGCTGGACAGTTTGTTTGCAAGCTTCTCTCCCGAAGCACGCAAGCCAATTCAAGAAGCGTTCACCGCGGCCCAAGCAGATCGTCAGCAGTTCTTTGAGAGCTTGTTGAAGAGCCAGAAGGACCTGACAGACGCGGAGGTGATGTCAATCTCCGAGCGCCTCGGACCACAGAACATTGATCTGTTGAACGACGAACTGCGCGGCACGTTGATGGCCCGCATGGAGATGGATTCCAAAGCACGTGGCGATATTCTGCGCCGCATGGGCTTGAAGCAAGCAGTGTCCCCAGAGGGCCTGCCTATGCCTACACGTGATCAAGGCGTGTCCTTGTATCCTGCGCGTGATATCGAGGCTGCTGCCAAGGAATTGATTGCGAAGTACACACCAGAGCGTCCCTCTGCAAACATTCAAGTACCTGAGCCAATTCGGTTGCTTCAGAAGTTTGTTCGCACACAAGAAATTGCACGCGAAAAAGCCGAAGCAGACATGCTGGTGCAGTTGACTGACCAAGCAATCAGTGAGCAACTCACAGGTCTTGGTAAAACGCTTGACCCTGACATGCTGGCCGGCTTGCGTGACGCTGTGCTTTCTGCTGTGCGTGGCGAAAAACCAAAGACTGGCCGCAAGACTGCAAGCCTGAGTGAATTGTTGCCCCCACCAGATGCCAAGGGCAACATCTCCATTCGTGCCATCGTTCCCGGCAACAACATTGTGATCAACCCTGCGCAGCTCAAGGCCGACGCAGCGCGCATCGCAGAAGCCAACACAGCGATTGATTTGAACTTGCCCGAGGCGCTTGACTATTTGCAGTCAGCCATGCGCTTCCGCAACCAGTCTGTGATCAATTACAACGGTGCGATGAAGCGCGGCAGCAGCCGCATTCAAGATGCGCAGCGTCACATTGATACAGGCAACGCTGTCTACAAGGACATTGAAAAACTTGTTTTGAATAACGTGCCACGGATCAAGCAAGAGTATGAAGGCATGAAGATGGTCTTAGATGACTACAGTGCTGCATACGAAAAGAATTTGCCTCTGCTCCTGACACAGAAAACCCGTGGTGGCGAAGAGTTCCTCTTGCCCAACGAGCGCTTGCTCCAGACTGCTTTCTCAAGCGGCGAGAACCTCAAGCAGTTGCAACTGGCCATCAGTGGCTCGCCCCAAGCTTCACAGCTCTTGGAGCGCGGAACTATTGACTGGCTGCGCAGCAAAAACGTCATCGGTGCAGACGGTTTGATCGACCCTAAGAAGATTCGTCAGGTTCTGGACAAGAACAAAAACATCGTTGAAGCCCTGCCTGCTAACTTGCAGATGAAACTGCAAGACGAAGTGAAGCTGGCCGACGATTTTGTGGCCCGCATGGGCGAGATCGATACCCGCCGTGTCAATGCCAAGGACCAAGAACTGGATGCGCTGCTTGCCAAAGCAACACGCCCCGGTGCTGATCCCTCACAAACCTTGGCTAGTGCCTTGCGTGATCCCGCAACCATGAGTACTTTGGTTCGCGGAGTAGAAAAAGATCCAGAGATGTTGGCTGCTTTGCGCCGCTCTGTGTTTGATGTAGCTACTGCAGGTGCGCAAAAAGGTGGTGCGCTCAAGTCCTTCATCGACAACAACGAAGCATCGCTCAAGGTCCTGTTCAAAAACACAGCGCACTTGGACGATCTCAAGACCTTGGCCGATTTGCAGCGCCGCGTGAATGCATTTGCTGACGTGACCGGACAGATCCCTGCTTTCGAGTCCACAGATCAACAGCTGCGCCGTTTATTTGGCGCGGGTATCCAGTTCCTCACAACCACGGCCCGTGAGGCTGCTGTGGGCCGAATTAACCCCTCCACGGGTGCTTTGGCAGTGATGCTGCGTATGGCTGGCGGTTTGGAGAACCAGATCTATCAGCGCATCTTTACACGCGCTTTGGAAGACGCTGAATTTGCCAAGCGCATTACGCATGTGGGCACGCCACAGGATGCACAGAAGTTGGCTGCGGAGTTGGAAAAGATTGGCATTCCAAAGTCTGCTTACGTTCCCGGCGTGACCCGTGCTGCAGTGCAGACTGGTACACAAGCGGCCATCGGTGAGCAGCCTGAGCCTATCGGCAACATGCCTAACCTGCCCGTGGTTCCCGGAACAAGCGCGCAGCAGATGCTGAAAAAGCTGCCTCCTGCGCCGCCTACACGTGGTTTGAACTTCAACCCCCGCCTGCCTACAGCGCCTGCTGTGCAGCCCGGAAGTGGCGCCAGTAGCATTCCATTGATGTATCCTTCAATGTTCCCCAATGATCCGATCAGTGGTTTGTTGCAGCAGCGCCAAGCCCAGATTCAGGGCCAACAGAAATAACGGAGTTACCACATGGAAATGATTGGAAGATTGGTTGCCACGCTGTTCCTGAGCCGCGAAGTGGCTCACCGTGCGCACTTGGCCACAACAGGGCCCGGCAGTTTTGCCAAGCACAGCGCCTTGGGCGAGTTCTACCCTGCGGTGGGCGATCATGGCGATACCATCACCGAAGCCTATCAAGGCCGCAACGGCATCATTGAGATTCCCTACCTCAAGTACGAGGACGAGGGCGACATCATCAAGTGTCTTGAGAAGTACATGGATGACATCGAGAAGCTGCGTTACAACGCCGTGGACAAGTCAGACACCGTCATTCAGAATCTGATTGATGATGCACTTGCAACGTATCTGAGCACCCTTTACAAATTGAGGCACTTACGATGAAAAAAGAAGTCTGGGACAAAGAGCGCCCAAAAGGTCTGGGCAAGCCAAAACCACTGGCCCCCGCCAAGAAAGCCGCAGCAAAAGCGGCCGCTAAAAAAGCGGGAAGACCCTATCCGAATTTAGTTGACAACATGCGTGCTGCGCGCGCAAAATGACTTCGGACTTTCTGCAGTTGTCATAGGGTTCTCCTCCTTCTGACAAATCTTTTAGCCCCGCGGCTCACGCTTCGGGGCTATTTTTTTGGAACGCTTCAACCCTGCGCATCCACATGTCCTTGTAATTATCAAACTCACGGCCACACGTCACAAACTCCTGCGTCTCGCCATTCTGCGCAACCATCATGATGACCCCTTGCTCGATCTGGGTGCCGTGCTGTATGTCATGCGCCAAGGCATACGCCGCAAGCTGCACAAAGTAATCCTCAATCCACTTGCGCTGCTTCATCTTGTTGGTCTGCTTGAAGTCAATGATTGCACTGTGCCCCTTGTACACACCGATGCAGTCTGATGTGCCGGCATACTTCTCTGGGTAGTACAGCGGTATCTCTGTGCCCCACACCTCGTTCACGTCGGGGAAGAACGTTTCAATCAACTTGTAACCCATCCAGTAACCTTTAACCGCGAGCCACGTGCGTGGTGTCTCCAGTGGCCTGTTCAAGAGCAGACGTTCCACAACACCGTGCATGTGCGTGCCCACAGTGGCTGCATCATTTTTGATACGGTCCGCTTCTTCCTGACCAACCCTCGCGGCCCACGCATCAAGGTGTGCTCTGTCTTTTGTGCCCGACAGGATGGTTGTCACGCTTGGCACGGCCGGCTGACCGTCTAGCGTGTAGGTGCGCCCCTGCTCGGAGTCGATGCGAACCAGTTTAGGGTAGACGTACTTCTTGCGAATTGGGATGAGTTGCATCACTTGATCCATTCTTTTATTTCTTCGCCAAGCACAGCGCTTGCGATATTGATTTTGTTGCGCAGCGCCTTAACGATGTGTTCATCCACGGTGTTGGGAGAAACGAAATCGATGTAGGTCACCTTGTCTGTCTGCCCGATACGGTGAGCGCGGTCCTCTGACTGCAAGCGCTTTTCCAAGTCAAAGCTGTTGCTGTAGTAAATCACGGTCTTGGCTTCTGTCAAGGTAATGCCGTAGCCGCCAGTGCTTGGATTGCCAACAAAGAAACGCAAATCTGAGTTTGGATCTTGGAATTTCGTCACGATCTCTTGGCGCTCCTCGGCTTCTGTGTCGCCGTAGTACGTTGCAACAGAAGTCATGCCGTGTTCCTTCTGAATGGCAAGCCTGATGTTCTCAATGTCGCGGCGGTAGTTGGCCCAGATGATCACCTTGCCGCTGCACTCCTCAAGCGTTGCCATGAGTTCGTTCACGCGGTTACTTGGAATGTCAATCTGCTGCCCGTCATCAAACTTCACGTGGCCACAGCAGATCTGATGCAAACGCATTATCTGTGTCAGCGCATTATTGGTGGACATCAAGTTGCCTTCAATCAGCGTCAGCGCCATGAGCTTCATCTGGTTGTAGTACGTTGTCTGCTCCTTCGTCAGCTCGATCTCCCGGCGCACAAACACTTTGTCAGGCAGGTCCAAGCACTCGTCCTTGGTCACGCGGAATGAAAAGTGATTAAGCTTTTTCTGCAGCTCATCCAAGTGGCGATAGCCCACAATCTGCTTGAATGTGTGCGTAGGCATCTTGCGCTCAACCAAAATGGCGTAGCGCGCTTGGAACGCGTAGTAGCTGTAGCTGTTCAAGCACTCAGGCCCAAGGAACTCGCACTGGCTGTACAGATCCAGAGGGGACTTGGTGACGGGGGATCCAGTTGCAATCCTCCTGTACCGCGCATCACGGGCCACCTTGATGATGCTCTTGGTGCGCTTGGCTGTTGGGGTCTTGATGGTGGTGCTCTCGTCCACTGCCATGAATGCATTTGTCACCCGCAAGAATGTGCGCGCATGGGCCACGCCCTTCTCTGTGCTGAACGCTTCAATGTTCATGATCAGGATGCGCATGGTGTCCACGGCATTCATCATGCGATCCATTTCTTCGCGCTCTGCTTTGCGCGGTGTGGGCGACCAACAAGCAACCGTCGTGGGAATGTGCTCAGGCATATGCTTGGGCAATTCGGATGTGTACCAGTTGCGGTAAACACCTTTTGGCGCTACGATGAGCATAGAGTTGATCTTGCCCTTGTCGTACAGCATGGCTGCGTTGTTGATGAGCATAAAGCTCTTTCCCGTACCCATCTCTGCGAACAGTGCAACCTGTTTGTCTTCCCAGAAACGCTGTAAATACGCGGCCTGATGGACAAACGGCTTGTTCTTAAACGGATACTGGTTTAAAAAATAATCCATATCTTTCTCACTTTCTTTAAAAAAGGTGTTGACACCCATAAAAGATAGTGTACACTAAAAGCACGTTTCAAGAAAGGAGAGCGTAAACGTGACAACAAATAATGAACAGTTCCCTCTGGTGTACGTCGTACAAGAGATGCCCAATCACGATATTGCTGGTGCAATGAAATTTGGGGACCCAACGGTGCTTTTACCGTCCAATGTCCAGATTGCATTTTCCACAGTACCAACAATCCGGTTGCTCAAGCGCAAGCTTCGTAACTTTTCGGATCGGGACTTTTTGCTGCTGACCGGAGACCCCGTGGCCATTGGACTATGTTGCGCAGTTGCGGCAGCATACAACTCTGGCAGAGTAAATGTGTTGAAGTGGGATCGTCGTGAGAAGATGTATATCCCAGTTAAACTTGATATCACCGAGAATGGAGAAAGAGATGAGTAACGTTAGCATTTTTGAAGAAGACGCAGGCGCGCTTCAAGTCAAGAACGAGGACCTGTCCTCAGTTGGCGCCTTGGCCAAACGTGCCAAGGAATTGGAAAAAGAGATTGACGACATTGAAGACGTCCTCAAGGAACGTAAAGAGCAGCAGCGCAAGCTTCTGGAAGATACGATCCCCGCGATGCTCGATGAGCTTGGCATGAAATCGTTCAAGATGGCTGACGGCAGCCAGATTGACATCAAGCCTTTCTACAGCGCAAGCATCAAGGAAGAGAAGCGCGCACAGGCCTACGAGTGGCTGCGTGAGCACGGCTTCGATGACATCATCAAGAACACAGTGTCAGTACGGTTTGGTCGCGGCGAAGACCAACTGTGCGAATCACTCCTGAATCAACTGCGCGAGCAAAACTACCCAGTCGAGCAAGCGCAGAAGATCGAACCCCAGACCTTGAAAGCTTGGGTTCGCGAGCAAGTGGAACGCGGCAACGAGTTCCCTACAGAGCTTTTCGGCGCATACGTGGGCCAAAAAGCAACCATCAAATCAGCATGAACTAAGGAAATTGAAAAATGGCTAAGAACGAAGTAGCAGTAAAAGAGACCAACGCATTGGCTTTGGCAAGTGACTTTGAGCAGGACGCTCAGAGCGGTTTTGAGAACATGAGTCAGGACGATTTCGCCCTGCCATTCCTGAAGCTCTTGACCAACACAAGCCCAGAAGTGGGTGAGATTGACGGCGCTTTGCCCGGCATGATCCTCAACAGCGTGACCGGTCAGTTGTATGACGGCAAAAAAGGCATCACTGTGCTGCCCGTCGCTTATGTACGTCAGTACATTGAGTGGGCTCCACGTGGTTCAGGCTCTGGCGCCCCGATGAATATCTATCCCGCCACGTCTGATATTTTGAGCCGCACGCACCGCGAACCGGGCGACAACAAAGACTATCTCGATAACGGCAACTACATCGAGAACACTGCCAACCACTACGTGATGATCATCAATGAGTCAGGCATCCCTGAGCCTGCATTGATCACCATGAAGTCAACGCAGCTGAAGAAGTCACGCAAGTGGAACAGCATGATGATGTCCACAAAAATGATGGGCGCCAACGGCCCCTTCACGCCTCCGATGTACTCACAGGTCTACCGTCTGACGACACAGGCCGAGTCCAACGACAAGGGCAAATGGTTCGGCTGGGAAGTCGAGAAGATTGGACCTGTTGAAGACATGAATGCCTACAAGGCAGCCAAGTCCTTCGCCTCGCAAGTTGGCGCAGGCGAAGTAAAGGTCAAGCACGAGCACGAGGGCGCAGGCCCTGACGCAGCACCGTTCTGATTTTCGGGGCCGAAAGCGGATGCTGTGGCAAGTGTGCTTGCGGACGACACAGTGCAGCGAGTAGGCCCCACCTTTATAGAGTGAAGCATGACCGATATAACAAAATTCAAAGCGATATTCAGCGGTCTGGATATCGCTTACGGAACCTACCGTATCAAAAAGGAGCGCGGTGATGGAAAACAAGCGGGGCAGGCCACCGTGGTTAGAAAGCCACCTACCGACGACCTCTGGGTCCAGCATCTTGAGGGTGTGGACCCTTCCCTTGGGATTATTCCTATTAGGGCTGATAACACTTGTATCTGGGGTTGTATTGATATCGACCAGTATCCGCTCGACCATAAAGGCTTGGTGGAGAAAGTTGCGCAGCTGAAACTGCCAATGGTTGTTTGTCGCAGTAAATCAGGAGGAGCACATGTCTTTTTATTCACTAGAGAGCCGGCTCCGGCGCGCGACTTTCAGGAATACCTTAAAAATGCGGCAGCGCTTCTCGGTGAAGCGGGCCGTGAGATTTTTCCTAAGCAGTCCGAGATCCTTGTCGAGCGCGGAGACACCGGAAACTTCCTCAACCTCCCGTACTTCGGGGGTGACAACGGGACGCGGTATGCATTCAATGCCGACGGGTCCGCGGCCACGCTTGAAGAGTTCTATGGCCTCTACGAGACCAACGTCCAAGAGCTGCCGCTCATTGTTCCAGAGCCGCCGAAACAAGCGGAGAGTCCCGTCAAAGATGGTCCGCCTTGCCTACAGGCTTTGTGCGCCCAAGGCTTTCCCGAGGGCACCCGTAACAATGGACTTTTCAACATTGGAGTCTTTCTTAAACGAGCATTCCCCGGCTCTTGGGAAGACAAAATGGTCGAGTACAACTTCAAGTACGTTGCGCCGCCGCTCCCGAACAACGAGGTCCAAATCCTCGTCAAGCAAGTTGGCAAGAAAGAATACCTTTACAAGTGCAAAGACGCGCCGCTCAATAGCTTTTGCAATGCGGGCCTATGTCGATCAAGGAAATTTGGCATCGGAACCAATGGTCCTGATGCGCCTCAGATAGCAGCGCTGTCCAAGTACGCCAGTGAGCCACCCCTGTGGTTCTTGGATGTCAACGGCCGCCGCGTAGAACTCGATACCGAGAGCCTCTTCACGCAAGTGGCTTTCCAAAAAGCATGCCTTGAAAAGCTCAACGTGCTGCCGCCCACCTTGCGCAAGCAGGACTGGGAACAACTGCTCAACGCCCTTCTCAAAGAAATGGTGGAGACAGAGCAAATCACCGACGCACCAGAGGACACAAGCATCACTGGCCGCTTCATGGATCTGCTCGAAGAGTTCACGACGCACATGCAAGAAGCAATGGACCGCGAAGAGATGCTCATGGGCCGCCCATGGACGGATGTCGATGAAGCGAAAACATATTTCCGGATCAAGGACCTTGAGGGGCACTTGAAGCGCAACAACTTCATGGGCCTGTCGGCTCCGAAGATGGCTCAGCGTCTGCGTGACATGGGAGGTGAACCGATTTCCCTATTCCTCAAAGGCCGCACTGTGCGCTGCTGGCGTATTCCGCGCTTCCAGAAACAGGACGCGCCGTTCGAGTCACAAACCAAACGCACACAAGGGAGCCCATTCTGATGTTGAAAATTGACGGACACGACGACGCGGTGATCGGCCCTGCCTTCATCTGGGGCAACGGCGAACGTATATCAGTTCTGGTCTATGACGCCGAGGCCATTCGTGACACGCTCATGAAGCGTGATGGCATGGAAGCAGACGAAGCACGTGAATACATTGAGTTCAACATCGAGGGCGCATACATGGGCCCCGATACACCTATCCTTGTTTGGCCCGACGACCTGTGGGACGAGGAATATGACTGATATGGTGTACACTATTTCTGGCCTAGCTCGACGGAGCGAAAAGCAGTATCCCTTGCTGTCTGGCCAATCTTTTTTAAGGGCTGTTTTTCAAAGGGGAAAACAATGCAAGTCAAACTCTGTGAGTGTGGCTGCGGTATGGCAACACCTATCGCAAAACGCACTCGATCTTCTCGGGGTCAAACAAAGGGTGAACCTCTTCGGTTTATCAATGGCCACAATGCCCGACTCCTTGATTCTGCCGAACAACGGCGTCGATCTTTTTTTCGAGACCCCAATAGTCTTCGATACACAGGAAGTCGAGACAACTACATCAAGTTCAAAGGCCGGCACATGCATCGTGTCGTCATTGAACAAGCGCTTGGCCGCAAACTACTTCCAAATGAAATTGTTCATCACCGCGATGGGAACAAATGGAATAACGACCCGTCAAACCTTTTGGTAATGACGCAGTCTGAACACCTACGACTACACAATCACATTCGCTGGCATGGGACATCTGATGAACACTGAAATAGGAAAGGAGCAGGGGCTGAAGCCTGCGGATCGCATCCGCAAGGTCTTTGGCCCTCCGTAACTAGGCTCCGGAAAAACAACATATCTTCTAAATGTCGTTGACCACGAGTTATCGACCGGTCTTTCGCCTATGCAAATCGGCTACTTCTCGTTCACCAAGAAAGCCGCAACAGAGGCCAAGGACCGAGCGATTGAGAAGTTCCCTGCGCTCAACGCGCGCACCGACTTCCCCTACTTCAGAACCCTGCACAGCTTGGCTTTCCACTGCCTTGCCGTCAAAGTTGACTTCATGATGAAGCCAGAGGACTACCGCGAGTTTGCTGCACAAGCCGGCATCCAATTGAACGTGGTCCAAGAAGACGATGTGGACATGGCCAAGGCCGACAACCCAATACTCAACGAAATCAATCTGGCCCGCATCCGCGGAGTGGATCTGCGCGAACACTACAACCAGTGCGGCCTCGACATCGAATGGCATCACTTTGAATTTGTAGAGCGCTCCTACCGCCACTACAAACGCAGCAAAGAGCTGCTTGACTTCACCGACCTTCTGGAAATGATTGTGGTGCAGACTGAGCGGCTGCCTTCTTTAGAAGTGCTGATTGTTGACGAAGCACAGGATCTGTCCCGCTTGCAGTGGCAGCTTGTCGAAGCTCTTGCTAAAAAATCGAAACGGGTATTCCTCGCCGGAGACGACGATCAGGCAGTATTCACGTGGGCAGGAGCTGATGTCAAGAGCTTCCTGTCTTTTGAGGGTCAGATCACCGTCCTCAACCAGTCCTACCGCGTCCCCGCAATCGTTCACCGCCTTGCCAACCGTGTTGTGCAGCAGATCAAGCAGCGCCAAGAGAAAGAATGGAAGCCCCGTGACTTCGAGGGATCGGTCATGACCTACCACCGCTTTGAAGATGTGCCCATCGATAACGGCCAATGGCTCATCATGGGCAGCACCAACTACCTTTTAAACCCTGTCCACGAGTGGCTACGGGCCTCTGGCGTGCTTTTTGAGCGCTCCGGAGTACCAAGCCTTAGCCTGACACTTTTAAAGGCCGTACAGACGTGGGAAAAGCTGCGCAAAGGGGAGTTCCTGCACGGCGATGAGATCAAAAACGTCTACAAATACATTGGCGGCGAATTCATTACCAAGGGCCACCGAACCTTCAAAGGCGATCCGCTGCTTGAATACAGCATCAAGGATCTCCAGAACAGTTTCGGCCTACAAACCGATGCAATCTGGCACCAAGCCCTGTCCCGCATCAGCGAAGACAAGCGCGACTACCTCACCGCAGTCCTGCGCCGCGGAACCAAGCTCTCAACCATGGGCCGAATCAAACTGTCCACGATCCACGGCGCTAAAGGTGGCGAGGCGGACAACGTGCTGCTGCTCATGGACCTCTCACCTAAATTTGCGAAAGAGTACGCAAGTAACGGGGACAACGTTCACCGGCTCTTTTACGTGGGAATCACCCGCGCCAAGAAAACTCTGCATTTAGTGCTACCCAAACATACCGAAAAAGGCTTCAAAATATGAAAACAATTCCCCTTTTCCCAACACCAACGGAGTGGGTGGCCCCAGAGGTATTCCCAAACCTTTCAACAGCGAAAGAAATTGCAATTGACCTCGAAACTTGTGACCCCAACATGGAATCCATGGGCCCGGGATGGCCTCGGAACGACGGTTTCATTGTCGGCTACGCCATTGCCGTCGATGGATGGTCTGGCTATTTTCCAGTGGCGCATCAAGGTGGTGGAAATCTGGACAAACGCCGAGTGGAACGATGGATTACGGACGTATTGGCTTACCCTTCCGATAAGGTTATGCATAACGCCGCCTATGACTTGGGGTGGCTACAAGCAAGTGGTTTTAAAGTCAACGGACGGATCATCGATACCATGCTCGCCGCCCCAATTCTTGATGAGAACCGTTTCAGCTATTCTCTCAACGCCTTGGGATTTGATTACCTCCAAGAAATCAAGTCAGAGCAAGGGCTCAAACAAGCCGCTGCAGACTTCGGAGTCCACCCGAAAAAGGAACTTTGGAAACTACCCGCCATGTATGTGGGGGAGTACGCTGAGCAGGATGCCGCGCTCACACTGAAACTCTGGCAATCGTTCAAGATTCGCATGCGTCAGGATGAAGTCGAATCGATCTTTAACCTCGAAACAGAAGCCTTCCCCGTCCTGCACAACATGACCGTGCGCGGTATCCGCTTTGACCGACCAAAATGTGAGCAGCTCATCGAGCAGTTGATTGCCCGCGAAAAACAAATCCACAAGGACCTCAAATCACTTGTCGGATCCAACGTCGATATCTGGGCCGCACAAAGCATCGCCTTAGCTTTTGACAAGCTTAATTTGCCTTATGCCAAGACAGAAAACGGCCTTCCAAGCTTCACAAAAGGTTTCTTGGATGGTTGTGAGCATCCGATTGCCAAAATGATCGTAGAGGCCCGCGAAACCAACAAAACACACAGCACTTTCCTGCAGCCTTATCTGAACTTCAGCGCCAAGACTGGCCGCATTCATCCGCACGTCAACCAGATGCGCTCAGATGATGGCGGCACCGTTACAGGACGCCTGTCCATGGCCAATCCGAACCTGCAGCAGGTCCCTGCGCGCCATGAAATCATCGGCCCCATGGTCCGCGGCTTGTTTTTGCCAGAAGACGGCGAGCTTTGGGCCTCAAATGACTTCTCGTCTCAAGAACCACGCCTTCTTGTGCACTATGCATCACTACTAGACTTACCCGGAGCTGACAAAATGGTGTCAGCCTATCAAGAAAATCCAAATACTGACTTCCACCAGATGGTTGCCGACATGGCCGGCATCAAACGCAAGGCTGCCAAGACAATTGGTCTGGGGTTGATGTACGGAATGGGCAAAAACAAGCTTGCAGCGCAGCTTGACCTGAACCTCGACGAAGCTTCCGAGCTGATCGACCAGTTCCACAGGAATGTTCCGTTCTTGAAAGGCACAGTCAATGCTGTGATGAAACGAATCGAGCATCCCGCCTCTGGCGGATCCATCCGCACGCTGCTTGGGCGCAAATGCCGGTTCCCACTTTGGGAGCCGATGGAGTGGGGAGTGAACAAAGCGCTGCCACGTGAGCAAGCCGTCATTGAATACGGCCAACGGATCAAGCGCGCCGGCACTTACAAGGGCTTAAATCGTTTGATTCAGGGTTCTGCAGCCGACCAGACTAAGGCAGCCATGGTTGCCCTAGCGCGTGAGGGCATCATGCCCATGCTGCAAGTTCACGATGAACTGGCCCTGAGCGTCAAAACAAAAGCAGAAGCTGAGCGTGCTGCCGAAATTATGGCAACATGTGTCAACATGCAGGTCCCCAGTCGGTGCGATGTGGAAGTCGGACCGAGCTGGGGTGAGGCCAAGTAATCAGCGGATGCGGCCGTTTAGGCGGTCCGCTACCAACTGCGCGTAGCCGGCAATATCCAACCAGTGATCTACCACGTCAGGATTGCCGTTAATAATGCGGCCAATCTTGTGGATGATCATGTCCATGGACTCTGCTTGATCATGTGCCAACACCTTGTCACGATTGCTCAGAGCATTCTGTACAACACGTTTTAGCATCTGCATGACTTCGGCGCCCTCGATGAACTTGCCATAGTCCACGGCCCGAGCGTCAAGCGTCGCGTCCACCGCGTCTTCGTACATCTCGATTCCCACTTCCTCATGCTTTTGGGAATTATTTATGGCTTCAAGGTATTCCCCTAATGTAAGCGGCGCTGCCGGAGCAAGGGAGGGCAACTGCTCACCCCTCTTGGGGAATACAAAGCCCTCCTTCTTCATCTTGTTACGCAAAACATAGATGGATTGTTTGGTCAGGCCAAATCGGGCTGCTACCTCATTTGGGGCTGCCGCAGGATTACTCTGCATAAATGCTGTCGCGCGTTTGGTTTTGGACGGCAGCTTGATGGTTTTACGTTTTTTCATATTGGACTCTCCTCATATTGCGATAAATCGCGTTGGTTTGGTTTTGGAAATAACTTTGGGTCAAGTCGCGTGAAAGGCCACCACGCCATCAACTCTTCTTGGCTCAAAGGTTTTTGGGGCTCTTGGGGTTGCAGCCTCTTCTGGTCTTTGGAACACTTCATAATAATTTCTCGGTTTCGTTCTCATCATCTTGCGAAGCCAATCAGCTCCGCCTAAATCTTTAAATGCTGCCCATTCAGAGTCAGACATCCTTAGATACCTTCCCTTTAGGGGTTCCGGTGGTTTTGGTCTTGGCATGTTGTACTAAGTTCTTTGTTGTTAATCGTTTGGCCCAGCAACTCGCGCAGTGCCATCTCGTCGCACTCAATTCAATTCCACCCTCCGGCGGACGCATCGTTGAACACTTGTTACAGAATTGAAATTTATGCATCGGAGATACCCGCCCTAGCTGCAAATGTTGGTTGGCAAAGCTCATCGCTTCATGCCCCTGATGTAGACAGCAAAGCTTGCTATTGTGTCAGGTCCAAACGCTGTCATCTTTTCAATTTCCTGCGCAATTTCTTCAATCGTGTCGTTGCGCAGATTCTTTTCCAATTGATGAATAATCATTTGCCTCTTTCTCCAACCCAAGGCCCGCTCCGTAGGATTTAGTTCCGCAGTCATGCTGCCCCCTTGATTTGTTTAAGTGCCGCCTGTAAGCCTGCAAGGCCCCCGACCCGCTGACCGTTGATAAAGATCTGCGGCATTTGGCGCGCCTTGGCGTCTTCCTTCATCAGCAGCGCCCTGTTCTCTTCACTGTCCACGCTGATTTCCCTGTATGGCAGATCCTGTATCTTTAAAACCATCTTTGCTGCCGTGCAATTAGGGCAATTGCTTTTTGTATAAATCAGAATATCAATCATCGTCGTCCTCCACCACGTTTTCTTGTATCAGTTGTTGCTTAACCAGCTCCAGTACGCCTATCACAGTAGACATGTAAAGCGTTTCGTCATACTTGCGAACGACTTCAATCAGCTCATCAGCCAAGCCACCCGCTAGTTTTCCTTGGTTCAGAATCATCCGTTGCGCTCCTTGAGTTTGGCTTCTGCCCACTTAGTGGCAACAAGAAACGCTCTTTCATCCAACCAATGACCAAACTCTTTGCACTTTAGTCTGTAGCTTTGTTGAATTTCCTCATCCGTCAGCCCTACCCATGTGCGCTGTAATGCCTCTTCAAAGTCTGCTCTTATGCCAGCAAGATTCATTTGCAACATCATGTTTGACTTGATGATTTTTTCAACTTGTTCGTCTGTCATGCTTCCCCCTTAATGCCGTGTGCTTGTTCAATGGCTCTGGCTAAGTGAATATCAGTATGTTGATGCGAACTAGCGCAGTCAGCAATGATTAGCGTAATCTCATCATCCGTCAGCGGCTTGCGCTGTGGTGGGGTGGTGTAGAGAGGTGTTTCGTAGGTTGCTCCGTGGTCAACAAAACCTCTCATGTGTTTTTGAAAGCGCACTTCATGTGTGCTTTTGTCTTGATACATCCACACCACTGGCTCTGGCTCCTTGCGCTGTGGTGGGGTGGTGGTGTGTTTGATGAAATGCTCTGCAAGTTCTCTGGCTCGATGTTTGTTGATGCCTTCACGAACCAGATTGACAACAATCACATCCATCTTCAACGCCACAGGCTCATCCTTCGCTTCTTGCTGTGGTGGGGTGGCAAGAAACTCCGTCCAATAGCCCACTTCTGCATATTTAAGACTTAAATTGCGCTTGATGGCAAACTCTGTAATGGCTTCCACCGCTGGGCTTGCCTCATCAACACTAGACAAAATTAGCCGTTTCTCACGTGAAGTTAACCAACCCATAAAGTCAAATAACGCTCCCGCAACTACTGAATGCGCCACAGGCTCATCCTTCACTTCTTGTTTAGGAAACGCTCTTGCTCCTTCTGAGCCACAGGCAGGACACTCAAAATATTGCCAACCCAATTTTGCTATGTCTTCTGCGTGTTGCTGTGATGGGCTTGGGGCAACATCAACTGCCGCCATGTAAACCGATGCCGCATAACCAGCATATAAACGCTCGTCATAACCTTCTATTGAACATTCATCCATTGCTTTGAGCATTTCATCGGTTGGTTCTATTGGAACAAGTTTCCATTTATGAGGCTCATCCTTCGCTTCTAGTGCGGCTTTAATGGTGGTGATGGCTTCATTGTTCTTTTCCCAAACTTCGGTTGGCGCATCGGTTTCAAGCCATGCCCTATCTTCTTTCAACGCCTCCAATGCAAGGCGTAATGCTTCTGTCTGTGTCATTTTGTCACCTCTGTAATGCATTTAGTTTCATTCCAAAGGCCGGATTTAACCCAAGTGTCTTTATCTAATTTGGAATAAATCGTGCCTTCAACACATTTGTATTCTCCGCATCCAGTTAAAAACAACAAACTGAAAGCCAATGCAAGGCGTAATGCTTCGTCTTTGGTCATTTGTCCTCCTTCGGTTTAACGGGCAGCGGAGCCCAGTGCGTCCACCACGGGTCTTTGCCGTGGTATTGACCGTACACGGCGACCCCACCTGCACCGAGCAGTTGAACCTTGACGCCACGGGGGCAGGTGTCCATAGGTTGCCAGTAGTACTCGCGGTCAACCGCTACGGTGTTTGAGCTGTTGATCTCCACGGTCATTGTATTTTCCCCCGCAGCGCGGCGACCTGCGCCCGTTGTTGATCCATCAACTCGTCGCGCTGACTACACACCAGCTTGTACATCTCGTACAGGGTGTCAATTTCATCTTGCGCCTTTTTACGCTCATGTTGTGCTATTAGCTTGGCAAAGGCTTCAAGCGCTACAATATCCATATCCCACCACCTAGTTGTAGTTGGCGAATTATGCGCTTTTAGTACCATTTCAATGATTTCATCTTGTGTCATGCTTGTCCCCTTGCTCGAATGGAATCAGCGCACCATTGGCTTGCAACTCGTTCTGCTGTGTCTTCAGGCCATTTATATTTTGCGTTAATGTCATCACAAACTCTTGCACACGCCTCACGCTCGGCAGAAGCGACAAGGGCGGCAAAGCGTTCAAGTGCATCAGCAAACTTTGCGTAGTCTGTACCAAGTCCGTAGACATCTAAATGCGATTCATGTGCCATGCGAATAATGTCTTCTCTGTTCATGCTTTGCTCCTGTCAAAAAACCATTTCCATCTGCGCTTCTTTGCAATCAATTCAAGCTGCTTCAACGCATACTTCTCCACTGTCATGCCTAACTTCTCAGCAAGCAATACTTCAGAGTAAGACAAATTAATTTTGCCTACCCTGTTCTCCCCCCTGACTTTGCGTACCATCATGATTCATCCTTCGTTGGACCCATCTTGCGCAACTGATAGGTGAAAACATATTTGCACTTAATGCACTCCTTGTGCTGCACATAAGCATGGTCCGTCAACTCCGACTGCCATTCACTCCACTCATGCCGGCACTCTACCCAGTAACGCTCAATCAACCACGCAACACCGACAGCAGCACAAACCAATACAGGCCCTATAAAAATCAAAAAAAGATCCTTGCTCATTTCTGTTCCTTCACATACAAAGCCACAGGCTTGTAAACACTGGACGGCTTCTTCCACCTAAAGTACCGGTGCCCCACAGCGTTCTCACAAAGATATCCAATAGGCTGCGGCGCAGTTATTGAAATTACCCCCTCCTGATTTGGCTCAGGCTGCTCCAACTGATCCGGATACGCTTGGTCATATCCATCCCTAAACCCCTGCTTGTATCCATCCAAAAAGGACTTCTTCAGCGCCTCTTCAATCATTTTGTCTAAACGTTCGGTCATGCCTCGTTCGCTCATGCTTTTTTCTCCTCATACTTACTGCACTCCTCCAACCAAATAGGGTCAAAGTTCCACGGCCAATGGAACCAACCCTTCTGCGCTGCGCGCGCATTCGCAGAGATCAAAGCCTTGGGCTCCAAGCACTGGATGTGATGCGTCATGGGCAAAGGATCACGGTTCACGCACTTGTGGCAATCAGGCCTTTGGTCAGAGTTGTTCATGGTATGCATCCCTAATCTTCATCCGCTCAATCATGGCCTGCATGGGATCGATGTCCCCCATCAGAACAGACAGCAGCAGATCATCCGTTGCCTTGTACGCTTTTTCCGTCTTACCCAGTTGGAAACCAAGTTCAATAAATTGTTTTGGATCTTCAGTCATAGTATTTCTCCTCACGCATTTCCTCAAAATAAACCGCAGCATCACGTTCGATCTGAGAAATCACATCCGGATGCAAAACCCCGCTCAAGTCCACATCGCTCTTGGGCAAAAACACAGAGATCAAAGTCCACACCTCCGGATAGTCCGGCTCCAACTTCATGCCAGACATCGGCTCAATAGAACCAACCTCCGCCGGCTCATATTCAAAAAAGCATTTGAGCTGCAGACCCAACTCGTCACAGTCATACAAGAATTCATGCAAATGTTGCATAGTTACCCCACCAAAAAGATTAAAAGAATTGCCAAGATTGCAGAACCAAGGATCACGGGCCACATCGATGGCTGCCGATACATCGTTGGTTTTCCAAGCAGCGCAGCCTGAATCAGCTCCTCAGAACTCGTCATCTCAGGAGGCTTCGGCTGATACAACAGACCAATCTGTACCTTGCCCGTGTTAAACGGCGTCAAACGATTGTCAATACGCGTAACAGGAATGAAATCGTGCGCATTAGTGATCATAGGACTTGCCTCCCATCGCATCGTTGAATTTGGCACTCATCGCATCGTTGTATGCGTGCTCAAAACCCTCCAAAAACTTCTCCAAGGGCACTTCCAATTCAGCGGTCAGAATGGCTGAAGAAACAAGGCACGCGAACCAAGCTTGTGAGGGTTTAGGGAATGCAGTTTCGCAAAAAATAAGCAAAGTCTGCGCGTCGTCCATGATTCGTTCGACCTTTTTATCCGAATTGTCTGACTGATTAGTCATGTCACTATCCTTTCTAAGTTACAGTGGTTTGTCGTTGTTGACAGGAGTATTATCAATCTTTTAGCTAGTTAGGTCAATTACGTAAAAGCTACTTTTTTCTAGGTGTTTTCCCTAGGTTTGGGGGTTTTTGTTGGGTTTGGGGTGGGACTGGGTGGATATACAGTGGTTGGAGGGGGAGGGTGCGAGGACCGAGGACCGAGGGTCAAAAAGGGTGAAAATGGGGGAAAAATGAATACTTTGGTTTAGGTGCTATAGAACTTTTAGGGGTAAGGGGTGTTTTTTTTTTATTTTTTGTGAGATTTGGCGTAATAGACGTAATGGTGTAATAGTTCAATGAAATCAATACTTTATGAGCATCCGGCAAATTACGTCTTTGTCAGAGATGTAATTTTTTCAGGGGGGCTCCGCGAGATGAATTCTGAAAAAATAAAATCACACTATACCCTCCAAAAGTTCTATAGGAACCCTAAAAATGGTTTTGGGTTGACTCTGGGGTTGTCACTCGTTATACTGCTGATAGTTCTTTTACGGGAGTTAACGATGGTACAAATCGATCAGGGAATCGCCCTGCCAACCAACCGATCCAAATACCCATTCAATGAGATGGAAGAGGGTGACAGCATCCTGTTTAAGCAGCGCAAGCAAGCTGAGAGCTGCCGCGTGGCTGCCCTTCGCTTTACCCGCGTTCACAAACCTGATTGGGTGTTCACCCTTCGCAAGGTTGACGAGGGTTGGCGTTTGTGGAGAATCAGCTAATGGCCAAGAAAGACGTTTGGAATGTTCCCCCTGTCATGCCTGACAAGGCACAGAAACGAATGTCTACTGAAGTCGCTCCGCTGCGTGCGCAGCGTCGCAAGCTGACAGCCAAGGAATGGACCTTCGTTACTGAGCTTGTGAGCGGCGACGGCCGTACCACAATGAAAGAGGCTGCGATCAAAGCTGGGTATAAACCCAGTAGCGCCTCTGTCATGGCTTGGAAGCTGACAAACCCCGATATTAATCCACACGTGGTGGCTGCCATTCAGGCTTATCGCGCTGACTTGGCATCGAAATACAACACGTCTTATGAGCGCCATATGCGCGACCTTCAGATCATTCGCGATAAAGCTTTGGATGCCGGTGCATTTGCTGCTGCCGTGCAAGCAGAGTATCGTCGGGGCCAAGCTTTGGGAACGATCTATGTGGAGCGCAAAGAGATCCGCCACGGCACAATTGACAGCATGAGCAAGGAAGAGGTGCAGCGCAAGCTTGACGAGCTTAAAAAGCTGTATGGCGGGCCACCGCCTAGCGCCTTGATCGATGCGGACACAGGAACGGTGATTGACAGTGCAGCAAGAGAACGAGATCCTGAATTCGACGCGGGAGTGGCAAACCCTCCGCCTGACATCTTTGAGCAGGATCTGGGGGGATCAGATGACGCCTGAAGCTAGGTTTTCGGCCAGAGTGAAAGCTGGCCTTGTCAACTGCGATATTGAACGGGTGGAGAATCGCGTCAACCTTGGTATCCCTGACATGATGATTGGTGTCGGGGATGCCTTCGTTCTGGTGGAATTGAAAGTGGTGGCCAAGGGCTTAAAAGTGGGGCTGCGACCACACCAGATTGCTTTCATGACTCGTCATGCTGCCAAGGGCAGACCTTGCTTTGTGCTTGTGCTTGACGCAGGCAATACACTACGGCCCTCGACCATACGCCTATACCATGGGCGCGATGCGATGGAATTGGCTACGCAGGGCATAAAGCTTGAGCCCCTTCGCTGTTGGCCTTCTAGGGGGATGCCTTGGAAAGAACTAGAGGAAACCCTAGGTTTAGTAAAATAAATGTAAAAAGGTGTTGCAAGGTGTCAAAACCTTGCTATACTGGCGCTGCCGGTGCTTGATCCGGTGCTTAGAAAGGATAGAGAAATGAAGACATACAACGTGCGCATGAGTTATTACCAATACTACTATGCGACGGTGAAAGCCGTGAATTATGAGCAGGCGGTAGATCTTGCCAAATCGTTAGAGATGGGCGATTGCAAAAAAGACGATTATGTAGAGTGGGAACTGTACTCAGTTGAAGAAAAAATCCCGCGTCGCCTTACTCCTGAAGAAAATGCTTTTGTTGAAGCATACCTAAGCTGTGTTGCTGTCGCTGATCGTGAAGACGTTGAGCGCTTTTTGCGTGCCGACAGTGAAGAGCGCAGCAGCAATGAATTTTACGATTCTATGTCAGAAGTCTATACGTCAATTTGCGACGCTAAAGAGGTTTGGTATGCAGCCATGCAATTTGCCAAGGAAGCCTCAAAATGACCCGCTACATTTATCAAGTCTGTTTCCCCGATTCGCGGACTGTTGTTCGCTCTTTCCCTTCGCTGATTCGCGCTCGCTCTTTTATGCGCACGATGTCCGCGGACGATGTCCCTTTTGTGGTGCTGCCGTGGGATGAAAACAAAATGCCGCTCATAAAAAGGGTAGCGAAAACCCCTAAAAAATATATTACGGGACCGTCAAAAAATGTTGATATACTGGGCCCCTCAATTTAGAAAGGATAGAGCAAAATGTTAAAAACCGTACAAATCAGCGCGAACAGCAAAACCGGCCCTATTGCTGTGACTTATCGCAGCGGCGAACATGAAACTTACGGGACCTGCCCGACCAGCTGCAGCCTTCACCCGAAAAGTGAAACCGGCACGGCCCAAATTGATAGCGAATATTTACAAGCCGTTTTTGATAGCGTGCCACGTGGTGGCCAAGCTTGGACTTATTCGCACTTCGCAGCCGAAGCCCTGCCACTACCCCAGCCAAATAAGACCGTTATCAATGCAAGCTGTGACAATGTGGCCGATGCTGTCCGCGCTGTGGAATTAGGCCGGCCCGCTGTTTATGCTGCCCCTCTGGAATCGGCCGATCAGTGGCCTAAGAAAATCCACGGCGTGCAATTTGCCCGATGCCCTGCAGAATTAGCCGAAAATTTCAGCTGTCAACAGTGTGGCGGTGGCCGCCCATTATGCGCACGTGGTGCCCGTGAATTTGTAGTTGTATTTGTTGCCCATGGGACCGGAAAAAAGAAAGTAGGAAAGGATGAAAAGGGCGGCTGTTATGCAGCGAGCGGCCCGACGGCGATTCAGTGGCATAACACCAGAAAAAAGGGCGCGCCTAATGATGCTGCAGCGCTTCGCTCTTTTGTGCGTGGTTTGCCCTATGGTTCAATGTTGCGCCACCATATCGCCGGCGATATTGGGCGCGAAGTGGGGGCCCCGTGATAATTGCTGTCATTCTGATTTTTTTAGTTATATGGTGGTTTTTAGACAATTGGGGGTAAACACCTACAAATTAATTTGTAAAAAGTGTAAAACCGAAGTACAATTACAGCACTGGCACAAAATAGCCGGTTTTTATCAACTCAGAAAGGATAGATATGGCCCACATGATCGACACAACAACAGGCACGGCCGCAATGGCTTATTCTGGTTTGGCCCCTTGGCATAAACTAGGGCAGCAGCTGACAGCCGGCGCGACAATTGAACAGTGGACACAACAGGCCGGCCTTGCCTATGATGTCCTAGAAAGCCCCGTTTTATTTAATACACCGGCCACCAGTGAGCCGCAAGCATGGCCTGATCGGAAAGTGTTACACCGGAGCGACACCGGCGCGCCGTTGGCTGTAGTGTCACAGGGTTATAACGTGGTGCAACCCTCCGAAGTAATGGGATTTTTTAGTAAGTTGGTGGATTTGGGAGGGTTCACAATGGAGACGGCCGGCGCGCTCAGTTACGGCCGGCGCGTATGGGCACTGGCAAAAGTGAGCGACGGGGCCGAAGTAGTTGAGGGCGATACCGTGCGCCCTTATGTATTGCTGGGTACGTCATACGACGGGACAATGGCCACCATTGCAAAATTCACCAGTGTGCGCGTGGTATGCAATAACACCATTACAGCGGCCGTGAATAACAGCGAATCACAAATTAGGGTTTTGCACAGTGAGCGATTCGACGCCGACGCGGTTCGGCTGCAGCTTGGGATTGTCGCGAATCAGTGGGAGCGCTTTCTGGTGCAATCCCGCAAGCTAGCAGGCGAGCCCATGACGGCCGAGGAATGCGACGCGTTTGTCAGCGAATTATTAAAGCCGTATCACACCGGCAAAATTGCCATTAATGAATCGCGCGCATATAAGCGAATCATTGAATTATTCAACGGGCGCGCCATTGGTTCGGACATTAAAGGCGTGGCCGGTACGCGGTGGGCGGCCTTGAATGCTGTCACTGAATTGGTGGATCATGAGCGCGGACGTTCGGACAACACCCGCATGGAGTCGGCATGGTTCGGCACTGGTGCAACATTAAAAAATAGGGCTTTAGAATTACTGTCCGCTTAACCAGTGGTTTAAGGGCCGGCTTTGTCCGGCCTTTCCCCTCTGTAGATCATGCAAAATTTGCATAATGTTGCGCGGTAAAGTAAACCCTATAAACTAGGCCCTTGGCCCCTTGCCCTCGTCGCCTGAAACGTGGCGCGTGGCCCTCGGGCCTTGTGCCATGGGCCGTGGCCCATGGCCCGCGGGCCGTTAGGCCCGCGGGGCATTGCTCTTTTTTCTGCTGCCGGTTTTCTTTTTTCCTGAATTTTTTCCCTTGATCTGGTGGTGGCGGGGGTGG